>JACLAC010022719.1_pt1 | contig 52770 bp, 28 predicted proteins | sample 8027881 | NCBI WGS metagenome assembly JACLAC01 (sample SAMN15725517, study PRJNA655200) | protist metagenome | isolation source: fluorescence activated cell sorting (FACS) single amplified genomes of... | place: Spain: Blaines Bay Microbial Observatory, Mediterranean Sea | collected 2016-01-19 | reverse complement strand
AGCGCGAGTTGCGTGCCGGATCCCAATCCGCGATGCGACGGGATTGCCGATTCCACTTCGACGGTGAGCGGAGGGATCGTGAGATGTTTTACTCGCCGAAACCGCTCGATAATTTCTGCGACTCGTTTCAATGTTTCCGGGCAGGCGGTATTAGCTTCGTCAGATACATTGATCATGCCGGATGTTGCTGGCGATCCATCAGCCATTCTTGAAACAGTCAGTTTCCACCCAGGAGAACCAATCATGACTCCCAGCCCGCCAAATTCGCGGCCGGATTCTGGACGATGGGTCAGCAATCCAAAATGCAGTCGAGATCCTGTTGAAACGGTGACTCGGAGGCCCTCTGTCACGATCCTTCGCCTCCGAAGAGCGAGGACTGGACATACTTGTCAACAAACTGGAAGGCTTCAAGTTCGTCAGGCCCAGCAGTTTTTTCAACGGGTGAGCGAAGAGCGTCTATCTGGCTGCGGATTTCATCGGCAGGAAGGATGTGAACTCGAGTCGCAAGAATGGCTGCTTCCAGCACTGCATGCTTAGCTCGATTGAAGCCAAAGAAGTCTCGCAGTCGGCCGGCGTGAACGACGCTTGCTTCGATGAGTATCCGTTCTTCTGAATCGTCGAATGAGTCGACTCGGAACTCATACCAGCGACAGGCTGACTTCAACACGTGAGCGGGGATCGTGATGGCCTGAAACGTTTCCGGTGTTTCCACCAGGCAACTGATCGCCGCCTTTGCTAATAGTAAGACGTCGTCAACAACGTGCAGTACTCCGAACGGGTGCCCGTTCAGGTTCTTATACGTCGTTGAAGTCTGGAAAGGGCGCAGTACGAACGACTCCATCGACTCGTCAACGATCGGCCCCATCGGTGCGACGTTTATGTCGCCTGCCGAATTCTGCGTGGTGACTATTCCTTCGAGGATCATTATCTCGCTGCTTACTCAAAGGATCGCGAAAAATTCACGAAAAATTCATTTGGGGCCAACAATACTATCCAATACGGAGTCGTCCACAAAGATCGGCAGAACGGGGTCGTGATGAACGGCCAGGGCGATCGCGTCGCTCGGGCGACTGTCGACTTCGATCATGTCGCCACCGGCCGTTTTCACTCGCAGCAACGCGTAATAAGTGTGATCGACCATGCTTGAGACAACGATGTCCTGCAGTTCGGCACCGACTTCAGTGATCACACTTTTCAGAAGATCGTGCGTCAGAGGTCGTGGCGGTGGCGGAGCAGTCAGTCTTCGATTGATGCTGGTCGCCTCGAAAATTCCGATCAGAATCGGGAACGATCGCTCGCCCCCGACCTCGCGCAGGTAGACAACCTGCTGATCGTTGATTTCGCTGATAATGATCCGCGACAGCTCCATTTCGACGAGCACGGCGGTTACTTTCCTTCAGAATTCCGGGTGGCTGGCGACTGCGATGGCTTGAATGAAGCTCCCCCGCGTCGAGATAAGAAAAACGCAAGTATACCTTCGTGTGGAACTGGAACAAGTTCCTCGCCGCCGTGGATATTTCACGGGCATGACGGAAGTCGTCAATCACTCGGCAGCCGCTTGCTCTGGGATGGCAGGTTGCCCAACATACGTCAGAATGTCGACCACATGAGGGAATGGGTGCCCCATTTAAATAATCCAACTTCCACACCCTGGAATGCCGAACTTCAGAGAGACATCATGACTGACAACGCTGATCGCCAACTTGCTCACATCGTTTGCTTCGACCTGATCGATGATTCTGCTGAAGCTCGCCAGGCACTGTGCGAAGCCGCTAAGAAATATCTGTCAGGGCATGACGGCACCGTTTACTTCTCGGTCGGAATCGTCGGCGACGAGTTTACTCGACCGGTCAACGATCACGAGTACAGCGTTTCGCTGCACGTTGTGTTTGAAAATAAAGCCGCGCACGACGTTTACCAGACGCATGAACGGCATCTGGCTTACATCGAAGAAAACAAATCGAACTGGAATCGCGTTCGCGTGTTCGACTCTTACCTCGCGTAGTTTCGCGAGCTCGTTTCGGCTGAGACATCCCCGTTGATGTAGTTGGCCGGCGGTATTCCAAGCGGAGGCAGGCTGATGTTTCGTCTGTTTATGACCGTTGCTGCGCTGTTGATTTTTCCGTTTACGCTGGCCGCTGCGGACCTCCGCTATCTTCACGAAAACGATCCGTGGTACCCGCATACAAACTTCCCGAAGTTGACCAGTCCGCAGTGGGTGGGTGAGGAAGGTGTTGATGCAGTCGTTGTACTGGCTATTGACGACATGCGTGATACGGCGAAGTACGAAGCCTATCTGCGGCCGATCCTGCAGCGGCTGAAGCAGATCGACGGCCGAGCTCCGGTCAGCATCATGACGTGCAACGTAAAACCGGACGATCCTCAGCTCCAGACGTGGATCGACGAAGGAGTGAGCATCGACGTTCACACAATCGATCATCCTTGTCCGATTCTGCAGGGTGACGATCTGGCAAAAGCGAAGTCGACCTACGATCGCTGCGTTGATCTGCTGGGGAAGATTCCAGGTAGCAAGCCGGTCGCCTTTCGGACTCCGTGTTGTGACTCGCTGAACACGGTGAGCCCGCGGTTCTTCTCGGAGATTTTCAATCGGACGACGGATCAGGGTAATTTTCTCAGTCTGTCGTCATCGATTTTCAGCATGTACACGTCGGCCGACTCCGACATTCCGAAGGAGTTACTGCTCGATGCCGATGGCCGCGAAAAGTTTCGAAAGTACATTCCGAAAGGGATGAAGCGAAACGGCGTTGCTCAGGACAATTTTATTAATTGGATCGAGAATTACCCTTACCCGTACGTGATCAATGGTATGTGCTGGGAGTTTCCCTGCATGGTGCCGAGCGATTGGGAAGCTCAGTTTCTGCAGCAGCCAAATAATCCCAAAACCGTTCAAGACATGAAGACGGCTCTCGACATCACTGTCTTGAAGAAAGGCGTCTTCAATCTCGTCTTTCACCCACACGGCTGGATCAAGGCCGAGCAAGTCGTCGAGTTGATCAACCACGCCGTCGCTAAACATGGGAAGAAAGTGAAGTTTCTGAACTTCCGAGAAGCACACGACCGGCTCAATGAGAATTTGCTTGCCGGGCAACCACTGCGAGCAGAGGACGGCAGCGACAACGGCGTAAGGATCCTCGATGCAAACAACGACGGATTCATGGACGTCGTGATCGGAAATTCGGACGTTCAGACAACTCGAGTCTGGAAGCAGACGAGCGGCACATGGCAGGCGCATCCTTTGCCGATTTCGAACATAACTGAGGCTCAGTTTGGTGTTCTGTACAAAGACGGCCGGGCGACGATGATGACTCCCGGCAGTCCGATCAAACCCGGAAATCGAACCAGCATCTGGACTCGTTGGAACGCCTGGATGTTTACGCCGGAAGGCTGGCTGAATGATCCGCAGGGCACCGCGCTGGGCGATACGCTGGCAGTTGCCAGGACTTCGTTCCCCCGTAACAAGTCCGGGCGGAATGACATACTTGATTCACTGCGTGACATCGACGGCGATGGTCTATGCGAGGCCGTGATGGTCGGTTGGCCAATACAGAACGGAGATAAACGCGAACAATTTATCCGCATCGCTCGGCGAGGCGTTGGGATCATGAACCAACCGGTCTCCATTCCCGATCACGATTCAACACGCTGGGGAGATTTCGATGACGACGGTGATCTTGACATTCTCATCGACGAAACTGTGTACTTTTTTGAGAAGGATGAGGAGAACTGGGGTGAGTTCAAGAGAGTAATACCCCCCAAGTCGAAAGCTCTTTCGCCGTTATCGGTGCGTCGATTTGATGGGACTGACAACGGTTTCTTTTTCCGCTCCGGGCTTCTCTACTGGCAGAACGAGTTCACTGCCGGCCTGCCTGATATGGTTCACCGAGTTTCCGTGGAGAAACTGCGTCGTCCGTTGAAGATTGAACAGGGAGCGGTTTCGCCATTGAGGAAACCTGATCCAACTGCAAATCCGAATTCGTTTCCACTTTCGAAGACTCCCGAGGCATCTCTGGCGACAATTCAACTGGCCTCGGGGCTTAAGGCAGAACTCGTCGCCGCTGAACCACTGATTCAGGACCCCGTGGCGTTTGAGTGGGATGTCCAGGGACGGCTGTGGGTTGTCCAGATGGGCGGATACCCCAACGGCGCTACCGATGAAAATGGAAAGCCCGCTTCCGGCGGGGAAGTTCGAGTTCTGGAAGACGTCGACAATGACGGCAAGTACGACAGGGCAACGACGTTTCTGGACGGGCTGAATTTTCCGACCGGAATTCATCGCTGGCGAAACGGAGTCATTATTACGGACGCTCCGACGATATTTTACGCCGAAGACACAAACGGTGATCTGCAAGCCGACGTTCGGAAAACGCTGTATGACGGCTTTGCCGAAGGCAACCAGCAGCATCGAGTTAACGGGTTGCGGTACGGCCTTGATAACTGGCTGTATATCGCGAATGGCGACAGCGGGGGCGAAGTCGGGGTCGTCGACAAAGTTGGCGACGAAGAACTGTCCGAGAATGAATCCAGATTCCGACGCGTCGATCGCGATCCGTTTGATTCAATTCATAAAGTGACCGGTCCCGGACAGTCGATCAATATTCGAGGTCGCGACGTGCGAATTCAGCCGGACTATGGATTGATCGATACAGTGTCAGGGCAAAGTCAGTTTGGCAGGTGCCGCGACGATTGGGGCAACTGGTTCGGCGGGAACAATTCCCGGCCGATGTGGCACTACGCGCTCGACGATCGGTACATCCGCCGAAATCCTCATGCCGCCGCCGGAGACCCTCGTCGCGAGATCTTCGACCCGCCTGGTGCATCGCCTGTATTTCCGATTAGCAAAACACTGGAACGATTCAATGATCATGGTCGAGCCAACCGATTCACATCGGCCTGCAGCGCGATGATCTATCGCGACTCGTTGCTTGGTGAAGAGTTCGCTGGTGACGCATTCGTCTGCGAACCGGTTCACAACCTTGTGTCTCGAAGAATCCTCTCTGAAAAGGACGGAGTCTTTACTGCCCGGCGTTCAGCCAACGAGAAGTCATCCGAATTTCTGGCATCAAGCGACTCCTGGTTCCGCCCGGTCATGATACGAACCGGCCCGGACGGAGCACTCTGGGTGGCCGACATGTACCGCTTCGTTATCGAGCACCCCGAATGGATCCCGCCCGCGTGGCAGAACAAACTCAACCTGCAAGCCGGCAACAAGATGGGCCGCATCTACCGAATCGTCCGCGACGAGAACACCGCCTGTTGCGGAATCGTCAATGCAGCATCATCAAAATCGTCGGTTTCCGGTGACACGCTCCGCGATTGGCTCGCAAATGACTGGGACGAGACGCCGCCGGCAGAGCTGATGAATCGACTTTCAAGTTTCAACGGCTGGTGGCGAGATGCCGCACAGCGAGTTCTAGCGCATCGAGCTGATGAAGACTTTCAGCTTGAGAAACTGAAAAAGCTGGTACTGAACAGTCCAAATCCGGCGACGCGTCTGCAATCGCTCTGCACGCTTTCCGCTTGTGAGAAACGTACAGATTTCCAGGTGACAGCGGCAGCAATTGCTGACTCTCACCCTGCGGTCCGCCGTCATGCTGCGCGCCTTTTTGCCGCCTCCGCAGAACCGCGACAAGGGAAGGACATCGCAATGAGCTGGCGGAAGACTCTTAAGAGTTCCCTTGCTCTCATTGACGATCCAGACCACTCGGTCAGGATGCAATTTGCCTACTCCGCCAGACACTTTGATTCGTCGGGCAGAGCGGCTGCACCAATACTGGAACGTTCCAATGACAAAGATCTGGTCGCTGCCGTTATCAGCTCACTTGACGAATCGAATATCGAAGCCGTCCTCCGCAAGCTGACAATTGACGATCCCACACCGAACCGAAAAATCGTCCGCAAATTGATTGGTCTGGCTGCAGCATTCGGTAGATTCGATGTCGTTGCAGATCAGGTTCAACGGGAATTCGATCAAATCGACATAGAAAACTGGTCCGACTCAATTGAACCGTTTACAGAGTTGATTGCGGAAATCCGGAAACACGATGACGCGTGGGAAAAACTTAAGCAGTTAAAGCTGTCCGATAAACGGCGAATGCCGATCGGTGCGTTTACCGGTTATTTTGGCCCAAACGTTTTTCGGCTTGCCAGGGACGGAAAGCAATCAGACTCCAAACGAGTTCTCGCCATACGCTATCTGGCTCTCAGCGAAATGCTTACCCGGGAACGAGCTACCGCATTGACCACTGAGTTGAACGCTCAGAACTCACCGAAGATACAGACGGCTATCGTTGAGGCTCTCGGCCAGTCGAGGGACTCGCAAATTCCGAGTCTGCTGCTGTCACGCTGGGCGGTTCTGACTCCTTCCATTCGAGAGCAAATTGTTGACACACTGTTGAGGCGGAGCGGTTGGACCTCACATCTTCTGGATGCGATTGGTGTCGGGGAGTTGGCAAATAATCAGTTAGATGCTGCTCAGCGAGAGCGGCTCGTAACGCACCGGGATGCTCAGATTCGTGAGCGAGCCGTGAAATTGTTTAACGTCGAGGCGGTGTCGGATCGGCAGGCGGTTGTTGCGGACTTTAACCCAGCTTTGAGCCTGAGCGGTGACGATACTCGTGGTCGAGTCGTCTTCGAAAAACGGTGTTCGAGCTGTCATCAATTGCGTGGAATCGGGAAGTCGATCGGCGCTGATCTGACTGCTTTGAAAGATCGAACGGGCAAAGCATTACTGACAGCAATTCTTGATCCAAACCGAGCCGTCGAGACAAAGTTCCTCAGCTATACCGCAGTGACGACCGCCGGCAAGTCGGTATCGGGAATGCTGCTCAGCGAAACCGGGAACAGCGTGACACTGGTTTCGGTCGATGGGAAGGAGCATGTTCTGCTTCGCAAAGAACTTGATCAGTTGATCAGCTCGCAGCGATCCCTGATGCCCGAAGGCCTGGAGAAAGACCTTTCGAAGCAGGGTATCGCCGACGTAATCGCCTTTGTGCAACGGTCCGGCCAAAAGCCAAAAGAGTTGCCATTCAACAGCCCGGCAATCGTGCGACCAGGTGCTGACGGTTTAATTGTGCTGCCCGCATCTGCAGCTTCGGTGTTCGGTCCAAATCTGATCGTCGAGGAACAGTTTCGGAACCTCGGCATGTGGCTGAATGAAAACGACCATGCTGTCTGGACTCTGAAATTGCCAGACAGGAAAAGTCACGACTCGTTCGACGTCGTATTCGACTTTGCCTGCCACCGGAACTGTGCCGGAAATAAGCTTGTGCTGTCGGTGGCCGGGCAGACGCTGGAAGGCCGGGTTCCATCGACCAACCGCTGGGACCGATACTCGACATGGAATGTTGGCACGCTGACTCTTCCGCCAGGGGCATCGCGACTCGTTGTGTTCACGCGGTCGCCGCCGGTTCAAGCGTTGATCGATTTGCGAAATATTCGGCTTGTCCCTCGTAATGATTGATCTGCCGTAACTTTACGACTGGAACGCGTTCCTCAACTCAAGAGCGGTCTGACTTTGCCTTCAGTTTCTGTGGAATTCTTTGGGGTTGCTCGCAGCCGCGCGGGTGTCGCGCAAGTCATGCTGGACGCTGATTGTCTGCGAGACGTGCTGGCACATATACAGGAACAGATTCCGGGCCTCGCGGAGCTTTGTATCGAGAATGGCGAACTTACACCGGGCTGGCTGTTAAACATCAATGGCACAGCTTTTACTCGCGACCTGAACTTACCACTCATGGACGGCGACAGTGCGTTGTTGATGCCTGCCGATGCTGGCGGTTGAATCGGTTCTGCGATTGTTTGTGGAAAGTGGATGCTTCTCCAGGTCCTCAACGATTCGTAGTTCGTCGGGCAGGCGTTGGTTTCACAATTTAACCAGGCAAGAGACCGTGCATCATTCTGCAACTGCTCGGATTCGCACACTAAGCCGCTCGGTAGGATTCCGTCACGATGCTGGCAGGTTAATATCTGGCTGAAAATGCCTGTAGAAACGGCTCATTGATGTCGGATATGAACATCTTCATAATTTAAAAGCGTTTTTCACGGCAGTCGCCTGGGAGAATTCCGCCGACACCAACGCAAGTACTGTCCCGCACTTGCCATTTGTCAAAAAGGAAGGCGTCCCGAATTTCGGTTTGCGACACTTTTCTTGTTTTACAGTCCAGATTATTCAAGCAGGCAGGATTTGCTATGACGCGGATCGCGTGTTGATGACGTCAGCGACGGCCGCAAGCTGGTCCTGCGTGTTGACGCCCATTGCTTCGTCGATGTCCAGCTTTGCGGCGGCCAGCGATTTCTTTCCTTGCTTCAGCAGTATCTCGGGGCAGTCGGTCAGGTAGTACTCGCCCTGCGTGTTCAGCGGTTTGACTTCGGCCAGAGACTCGAACAGCGATTTTGCATCGAACGCGTAGCAACCGGTATTGATTTCTTTGATCGCTCGCTGTTCCTCAGTGGCGTCTTTTTCTTCGACGATGCTGGTGAACGCTCCGTCGGCGTCGCGAACGATTCGGCCAAGCCCTTGGTTATTGTCAGTGACTGCGGACCCGACGACGGAGACCGCCTGGTTGCTCGTCAGTTCATCGAGCAGACCTTTCAATGATTCGGCTCGAAGCAACGGAGTGTCGCCTGCCAGAACGAGGACCGGCCCGTCGTACCCCTCAAGCGGAGGTGCGGCCATCTGAACGGCGTGCCCAGTGCCGTTCTGCTCTTCCTGTAGAACGAATTCGACATCGGAATGTTGACCGAGTCGTTCTCGCATCAAATCGGCTTTGTGACCGATGACGCAAATTATCCGTGTGACTCCTGCGCCGCGGACCGCGTCAAAGACGTGTTCGACCATCGACTGGCCACAAACTTCGTGCAGAACTTTCGGCAGGTCGGATTTCATCCGAGTGCCTTTTCCGGCGGCAAGTACGATTGCTACAGCATCGCTCATCGACTGGACTCCTTTCCAATGTTTGGCGTTGTGGCTCGCGGCGTTTCGACAAGCGTGCGGTGGCGGTATTTAGCACCGTCGACCCACAAGCAGCTTACTCAAGCCGCGACTTTCGATCCTTCCACGGCGCAACGTGCTTCATGACGTGATCTTCGAGAAACTTCTGGATTCCCGCCTGAAGCTGGGGCTGCCGGGCGAGCAGATTGGATCCAGTCAACTTGATGGCCGACCCAATGTTGTAGATCCGTTTATTCTTCTGATCCTGTTGCGAGCCTCCGAGCTGTGAATACATCTTCGTGGCTATTCGAGTGTCGGACGACACTTTCTTCGAAGACATCAACAGGACGGAAATGCCTGTTGCGCGAAGGAAGCGAGTGGTTTTAATTGTTCCCACGCCACTCAGGGAATCGACCGGTGAAACGAGCACAAGGGCCTGGACGTCCTGGCCACGTGGCGTTCTTGCAGCAAGGGTCGGAGCGTCATCGAAAGGCTTCTTGGACCAATCATACTGCGCCCAGTTCAGCGCAATGGCGGCACTCATATCAACGGCCACGACGCCGAGCTTTCGCATGTTCAATCGTTGAGCCTGATGCTCGGCATAAATGAATTTTTTGACAGCTTCAAGATCGCCGAGAATCATTCCCTCATAATCAAACTTGCTGAGTTTGGCACTTTTCGCCTGGACAGAAGCGTTTTCGGGAGCCTTTGACTCGCCGTGCTTTCGAAGATCGACGGCGATAACTGCGAACTGCTTTTTTGCCAGCTCTTTTGCCAGAGGCAGAACTTTCCAGATCAGCCGAGCCTGGCCCTTTCCGTGAAGCAGAATGACGACTGGAGCCTCTTTCCCCATCGGGGATTCCCAGTACGTGTAGTGAATATCCCAACCGTCCGCAGCAGTGACGACTCCGGGAACTCCTTCAGCCTTCTGTTTCGCGTCGTCCTGCGACAACGTCACGTTTGTGCTTAGGCCGAAAACCATCGTCACGAGCACGGCCACACTGGCTTCCAGTTTTCGCGATGCAAAGCCGACAAACCCGTTGGGGCGAGACAGTGGAGAAGTCATGACAGCAGATCCTGGTGCAATGAGTTATTTGACCCGGCGGCAGGTCAGCAGTTTAGAATGCCGCAGGTATCAGAAATCGCAGATTCTGGCCGCAAACGTCTGCTGGAAAGCACGCGATCCGCAGCCGGTATCGCAATAGAATCAGACACAAACTTGAGTGTACGACTGGATCTGGTTGCGATCAACCCGCTCTGAAATCGCAGATCGTACCCTGATAATTACGTGCCTGGCCAGCTTCTCGACGGATCGCGAAACTGGAATTGTGGCGTTTTCACGATGTCACGTATCATCTTTCGGTCGTTCGGCATTGTTGTTCAGGGAGGGACAATAATGAAACAGGAGCCCGAATGACTGACCATGCGATATTCCACAGGGAGGCGGAATGCGTCGTATCCAGAGTCTGTTCAAGACTTTGCTCATGCTGATTCCAATGACGGCCGTGCCAATGATGGCCATTTTTGGAATCCCAGAGTTCTTCCCGTTGTCTGCGTCGCCATCGGCGAGGACGTCGGATTCGGGACAAATACTCGAACGTCGAATCGGCCAGTCTGACTCCTTGCTGGTTCAGAGTCTGGCAATCAGTAAGCCCGTATCGATCGATCTGTTCCAGCCGTACGACACCAGTGATCAGTCACTCAGAACGCAGTCCGGCGACGTTGTGGCCAACGGTTCATTGAGTGAACTGGGCCGCCGCAGGCTTGCATGGCGAGATCCTCTGAGCAGTTCGCAGAACGCAAGAACTGAAGTCAGCATCCGCACGACTTCGACAATTACGCCGCCTGAGAACCGTGTTCAAAACTCGAAGCCATCGGCTGCAACATCACACATCCGAGGCTTCACCGAGTCTTTCCCACACAATGAATCGTCGTTTTCCGGTCAGGCCGCCATTTCACCTCAGGTAGCGTCTTCACGGACTGCTAATTTTCAGACGGCAAACGTTGCTTCAGAAGATATTCGTAGTGATGGCAGCGTGACCGGACGCTATTCACGGTTGATGCACGGCGGCCACGAGAATTCGGTAGAGTCTCATTCAGTACCGTCGGCAAAAACTGAAATGTTGACATGGCAGCAGGCTGCCAATCGATTAAACCAGCTTGGAATTAATGCTTTCCGATTGACCCAGGACTCCAGTCAAAACAGTTATCGGTTTGTCTGCCTCGTGACGTCGATCGACGATCCTCGCATCTCGCGACGATTCGAAGCGGAGTCGATCTACCCATTGATCGCCGTTGCGGATGTGCTCGCGCAGGTCGAAAACTGGAACCTGCATCAATGACTTGCTCAAGCCACTGGCCAGCGGCGACCGGCGTTATGCAACGTGGTCAACTCGGACGCAATACCGCAGGTCGATTGTCTCCCGAAGCCGGTTACCCTGCCGGTGATTCTATACAGAACGAAGAGTCCGGCTGGCAGTGGTCGTTCCAGATTCGCTCGGAAACAAACTTATCCGGTGGTTCTTCAGGTGACGGTCAGAGTGATCACCCAACTCGTCGAAGCCCCAAGCTCGCTCGACTGGAAGCCGTTTTGTTAGTGGCTGACGGAGCGTTGTCGTTCCGCAGGATTTCTCAGTTTGCAACGTTGGCCGATGCGGCGGAAGCTCGTGAACTGGTCGAGGAACTGAATCACAAGCTCGATCGAAGTGGCGCTGCTTTTCGCATCGAGAAAGTTGCGACCGGGGTTCGCATGATGACTCGCCCGCAGTTTTCGATGTGGCTTGATCGACTGCACAATCGCCAGGCCAGATCAAAACTCTCGGCGCCAATGCTCGAAACACTTTCGATTGTCGCCTACCAGCAGCCGGTGACTCGTGCAGACGTTAATCAGATCCGGGGAGTTCAGGCGTCGGAAATGCTGCGTCAGCTAATGGATCGAGGTCTGATCCGCATCACAGGCGAAGACGATTCCCTCGGCCGACCATACCTGTACGGAACGACTCGGCAGTTTCTGGAAGAGTACGGCTTCGGAAATCTCGACGATTTGCCGATGGCCGACACACTTCGGCGACGAGATGAGCCAACGAAAGTCGAAGAGGCGGACGGCAAATCCGAAGTGATTCCACAGCTATTCGACGAAACAGTAGATGTGGAATCATCAAAAAACGAGCCCGGCGAAGAGTTAGAAGATGTCACTGACGACTCGGAATCGGGCGAGGATGAAGACCCCGACGAGGATGACCCGTGGGACGAAGATGATAAGGACGACGAGGAGGATGAAGCAGAGGAAGCCGCTTGATTTCGCTTGACTGCGGCTCCAAGTGACGGATTCGTTGCACGCAGGATTCAGGAGTGCCAATTCGGTATCGAATCATCGATTCAGTGGCCAACTTTTTAATTGCAAGCGAAAACTGTATTATGCGCCTCAAATCCGCGTCCCGTTGGCCGAATGCCAACACTGCACTGACTTTTAAGTCTATGCCAGCCAGATAGTTGTGCTCTTCTGGCAACTCGCGGACGCAACGCCACCGACCAGCAGGGTAGCTCGGCCGGCGACACAGCAAACTAACCGCGTTCGGATTCTGTTCGCGAAACACCCAGCGTGGCTGGTCTGTATTAACCAAAGAAAAGCCGTAGACCTCACCGGATAGAGTGTGCCACGCACACAATTTCCGCAAGCAAACTCAAATTACCCTCGCGCTCGCCGGGGACCTGTTCGCTCAGAAACACAAACTCGAATCGAATTCAGACTTTCAAAGGAAACAACATGCTGACTATTCCCGCCGAAGGTGGTCTCGACTTTCTCGCGCTCGGAGCCATGGTTAACCGTGTCGATCCGGGCCGCATCCCGTTTCGCAAAGCGACTCAGTGTGCGATTCATGTGAGCGGTGGCGAATTTAATTGTGCCGCCAACCTCTCCGATTGCTTCGGCATGAACACCGGCATCGCGACGGCCATGGTTGACTACCCACTGGGCGACCTGATCAAAGAACGAGTTCGCGCGATGGGCGTGACTCCGTTCTACAAAGAGTATGAGCACAACGGCGTCAACGGCCCGAACATGGCCACCGTTTACAGCGACCAGGGCTGTGGCGTCCGTGCTCCAGTCGTCTTCTACAATCGCTCCGACGAAGCGGCTGCTCGACTGAAGCCAGGCGATATCGACTGGAAGAGCATCTTCGCTGAAGCTGGCGGTTGCCGATGGTTCCACAGTGGCGGTATCTTCGCTGCACTTTCTGCGACGACTCCTGAAGTCATCATCGAAGGCATGAAGGCTGCCAAAGACGTTGGAGCGATCGTCAGCTTCGATCTGAACTACCGAGCCAAGCTGTGGCAGATTTCCGGCGGTCTGGATACCTGCCAGTCGACGCTGCGAAACATCGTCGAACTTTGCGACGTGCTGGTCGGCAACGAAGAAGACCTTCAGATGGGTCTGGGCATCAAAGGCCAGGACGTCGAGTCCAAAGGCAAGCTCGATCCAAGTGCCTTCTTCGGCATGATGGAAGGCGTTGCGAAAGAGTTGCCGAACGTCAAGGCCGTGGCGACAACGCTTCGCGAAGTTGTCACCACGAATCGTCACAACTGGAGTGCCGTGCTGTGGCTGGAAGGCGAAACTTTCCAGGCTCCTCAAGCCTCACTCGACGTGCTCGACCGAGTTGGTGGTGGAGACGGATTTGCTTCAGGCCTGATCTACGGTCTGCTCAGCGGCAAGTCTCCTGAAGAAGCCCTGCGACTTGGCTGGGCTCACGGAGCGTTGCTGACAACCTTCCCAGGCGATACCACGATGGCAATGCTGTCTCAGGTGGAAGACTTCGCCGCCGGCGGTTCCGCGCGCATCCAGCGATGACCGGTAGGGTGAATACCGCCCACCAGCCACAACAAACGATTCTCAAAACAATGGTGGGCAGTGCCCACCCCACTCTGAAAGTCAGACACAATGGCAAATAACGATATCGGCCTCATCGGCCTTGCTGTAATGGGGCAGAACCTGGTCATGAACATGGCCAACAAAGGGTTTAACGTCGCCGTTTACAACCGCACGACCGACAAAATGACCGACTTCGTCAACGGACTGTGTGATCGCCCGGAAGGCGTTGTTGAAGAAGGCACAGCTGACCGGATTCACGGTTACGAAGCGTTGGAAGACTTTGTCAACAGCCTGGCAGCGCCCCGTCGGGTCATGATCATGGTTCAGGCCGGTCGAGGGACAGACGCGGTCATCGATTCACTGAAGCCGCTGCTCGACAAAGGCGACATTATCATCGACGGTGGCAACGCCGACTACGTCGACACTAACCGTCGTCACGTTCAGCTCGCCAAAGAAGGCTTTCGATTCATCGGCACCGGAGTGTCCGGTGGCGAAGAAGGAGCCCTCAAAGGCCCGAGCATCATGCCCGGCGGTCACCCGGAAGCCTGGCCGTTTGTCAAAGACATTCTGCAGGCCATCAGCGCGAAGGTCGGCGAGAACAACGACATTCCGTGCTGCGAATGGGTCGGCGAAGCAGGAGCCGGACACTACGTCAAAATGGTGCACAACGGCATCGAATACGGCGACATGCAGCTTATCTGTGAAGCCTACTACATCCTCAAGCATGGCCTGGGACTGACCAACCAGGAACTGTTCGAAGTCTTCAAAGAATGGAACGAAGGCCAGCTCGACAGTTACCTGATCGAAATCACACGCGACATCTTCACCGTCGCTGATAAAGACGCCGACGGCGATCTGGTCGACAAAATTCTCGACACCGCCGGTCAAAAAGGAACCGGCCGCTGGATGTGCCAACACGCTTTGGAACTCGGAGTTCCAACGACACTGGTCACTGAAGCCGTTTACGCTCGCTGCCTTTCTTCACAGAAGGATGAACGAGTCCGAGCCAGCGAAGTCCTGTCGGGGCCGGACGGCAAGTTCGAAGGCGACCGTCAGCAGTTCATAGACGACGTCCGTCAGGCATTGTACGCCTCGAAGCTCGTCAGCTACGCCCAGGGTTACGTGCAGTTGAACGCTGCTGCAAAAGAGTTCGGCTGGGAACTGAACAACGGACCAATCGCTCTGCTGTGGCGAGGCGGCTGCATCATCCGTTCGGTCTTCCTGAAAGACATTAAGAACGCCTTCGACAAGAACCCCCAACTCGAAAACCTGCTGCTGGACGACTTCTTCAAGAACGAAGTCAACGCCGCTCAGCCATCATGGCGTCGAGTCGTTGCCACGGCCGTCCAGCTCGGCCTGCCGGTTCCGGCCTTCAGTGCGGCTCTGACTTACTTCGACGGTTACCGTCGAGCGAGTCTTCCCGCCAACCTGCTGCAGGCTCAACGAGACTACTTCGGCGCTCACACCTACGAGCGAACCGACAAACCCCGCGGCGAAAAATTCCACACCGACTGGATCCGCGAACGCAACATCGACTAACGATTCGCTCCGAATCTCCATCTCAAAGGAAAGCCCGGCCGTCACCAACGACCGGGCTTTCTTCGTATAGACGTGCTGATAACCGGTTGTCAGTGAGAAACTCAAGAAAACTGGCGAGTTGACAGTTGCTCGCCGCCGGAAGATAAACCTACGGCTAGTTTTCATCCGCGAATCGATCAGAAATTAATGGAAGAAAACCACTCCCACAGAAATGCTCGTCAAGCGGTAAGCCCGTGCTGACAAGCCGCCAAGGAATGCTATGAAGTTTCGAAAGAATTTCCAGAACGTGGCAATCTGGTCATTCGCCGTTCTTGTAGTGCTGCTATCAGGCGTCTTTGTGTGGTGGATATTTCATCCTCGCTTCATTCTTCCAAAAGAAGTCAGGAACACGCCTGTTGAGGCTCCGTTGCAACGGAAGCTTGCAGCTTGGACCACTGATGACGGATGGCTCCAGACGAATGCCGGACTGAGAAACTTAAACAAACAGAGTGCAGTCGGAGATCACATAGAGCGGATCCGTTTTCAACTTTTTCCAAACGTCGAGTTCTTCAGGGTGCATCTGAGGACCCATCATTCTTTGTTTCTTCGCGGTCCATCTGCCCCATTTGAGAATCTGGTGATTGCCGTAGATGGAAAAACCGGTCGCACTTGGTCTTTCCATTCTGGAGAGGTCGAAAAGGAGGTGATCCCATTCCTTCGAGAACTAGACGTTTCAATCCATAACGAGAAGGATGCTTTGACGTTATGGCAACTGTGTTCGTGCCTTCACCCAGTTCCACTCACCGAATGCAAAGTTCACCACACAAGTGAAAGCAGATGGTGTGTAATTCCGAAGAATCCGGATGCGATATCGTTGCCAGGGTTGTGCTTCGATCTAGATTCAGAGCACTACACAAGAAGTATTCCGATGTTGCCGAAGGGCAGGTGACTCCAAGGTGCGTCCGACTTCACGGGTGACACTGGGTGGCCCAACTCTTGCAATTGTGTGCCGGATGCACAACAGGTCTCACCGTCAGCTCTCAGAGTTCATTGGACGATGTTTATACCTTTGCCTGCACATGACGAAACATGTTGGCGCTGCGGGATTCCGGACGGGCCACGCCATGCTCAGTCGTAGCCTTCGCTGCAACCTGTTCGGCGCAGCCGCAAGAGGCAACTCTAGTTTTGTCGCTGATTGGTCGAAAAGCTCTTGTCGCTCCGCGACGAATTAAGATTCTGTGATCACTCGTGGCGGTTCCAAACGCAACCATTGTCGCAGCAGCCGTCGTTGACAGTTTCGTAGTCGACGACGTTGCCACGGCGGTCGAGTTGGAATTCGCAGCACGATTTCAGCATGGCTTCCAGAGATGCTCGGCCGCGCTGGATACGGGATTTCGCTCCGGACTACGAGATTGACTCCAGAGCTGCAATGTCTTTCTGTGAGACTCCGTCGAACTCGTACATCGACAGCACTCATCTTTGGTCGTCTGGAAGTCGGTCGATCAACGAGTCCAGACAGCGTGCGACATAACGTCTGGAACGACTACCTTTTTATACACCAAACGCCACGCACCTCAGTGGGAAAACTCACGGCCCGCAGGAAGTAGTGTGATACTCAATGTGCGGAAACGATTCAGGATGATTCAAAGCGTTAGCTGCTGAAAGTGATCCAGCCTCGTGTTTAGACCGATTTTAACCAGTCGTGGCGTGATCTTGTAATTCATTCCCAAGATGCACCGCCTTGAAGATTTGGGCCAAGGAAGCCGTGGCCGCAAAACAGCCAAAAGCAAACGCAAGATTCCCAGTCATGTCGTAAGTATAGTTTGCCAATAAGTCGTTTGTCCTCATTCTGCATCGCCGCAGCTGGTACAGCAACCCCAACAGAAGAAATCATCTTCATCTATATCGCTGAAGAATTTTGCCGACGCAGCCGAACTCCGCAGGTTCATCGAGCAGAGATGAATCCGATCCAGTCGCCAGGCAAGATGGAGTGGGTATCTTCTGGAGAAAAGGCGCATCTGATGGATGTGTAGTCGTCACGCTCCGCCCTTACTGCCGCGGGACCACCTCCACTTTCAAAATATCAGCAAACACTGTTGGCGTGCTGTTTCATCTTTCCTGAAACCGGCTCGAAAATCGTCAGTGAATTCGCGACGCAATCGGAGACTGTATAGCCACCGATGTGCTGCTCTCAGTTCTGCGTTGGCTGCAGTTTCGGACTTGCACAGTCAACGCAAGGCGGTTGATCGATTTCCGAACGTCGAGAGTGTCTTCGTGACCATTCACGGAATGGTGGAAACTGTGGCGTTTGCTTTCCGCTCAGCCAGTGCCGTAACGATGCGATTTAGATTTGTGGTAACTCAAGCCTGGTGATACTGGCAGTGCCATTTTGTGTGTGATAGCTTGTAAAAATGTTACAGGGTGCAGCTTACTTCTGTGGCTCTGACGATAGCCAGAATCAGGAGTCGACGTTTATTGTTCGTCTGGGAAAACGATTAACTGTGGCCACGTCCAGAAGACGCTGAATCCAGTTGTCTCATTACACTGTCTCTTGCTGCAGCGGTTGCCTGTCGTGCAACCTTGCTTGCAGATTTGAGCAAAATCACCGTCGAACATTCACCGGAAAGAGCCAATGCGTATCTACGCCGCCAGCTGTTTTATATTCGCTACGTTATCAGTTCTGACATCGACACCAGTCGTATGCTTTGCCGACGGACCGGCTGACAACATCCCCGACAACGTGCGATCGGTGCCGCCGCTCGGTATCCAGATCTCTGAGACAGACCGCAAGGATTTGGAAGAAGGGCTGAAGAAGCTCGATACGCTGATCGGGCAGATTCGGCTAACGAAACATGCCGACCAGAATCGGGTCAATGCACTGTTTCCGGATGTTGAAATCTTCTCGAGAGCGATTCATCAGGGGCTGGAGTATCGCGAATTTTTTTCGCCGGGAGACGTTAAAAATGCGGAATCAGTTCTCGCGGAAGGCCAGCGTCGCGCTGAGCAGCTCGTCAAAGGCGAGGCTGACTGGGTGACTCAGAAGGGGCTTGTCGTTCGCGGTTTCCGCTCGAAGATCGATCAGACCGTGCAGCCGTACGGTCTTGTGATTCCTGATTCGTACGACGGAACTGGCAAAGCCGACTACCGACTGGATCTCTGGTTTCATGGTCGAGGGGAACGGACGTCGGAATCAGCGTTCATCAATCAGCGAATGAAACAGGTCGGCCGGGTTGCTCCAAAAGATACGATCGTGCTGCATTCTTACGGGCGGTACAGCAACGCCTTCAAGTTCGCGGGCGAGGTCGACGTTCTGGAAGGTCTGGAACATGCAAAGAAGAATTACCGCGTCGATGAAGATCGGATTGCAGTTCGAGGATTCTCGATGGGCGGGGCCGGGTGCTGGCAAATGGCCGTTCATTACCCGGACATGTTTTTTGCCGCGAACCCAGGTGCGGGGTTCTCCGAGACTCCTGAGTTCCTGAAGTTCTTCCAGAAGGAAACGCTGAATCCGACCTGGTACCAGAAGACGCTCTGGCATCTTTACGACTGTACGGACTGGGCGATCAATCTGAATCAGCTTCCAACCGTTGCCTACAGCGGAGAGTTGGACATTCAGAAGCAGGCGGCCGACATTATGGAAGAGACTCTGGCGAAGGAAGGGATCTCTCTCACGCATCTGATCGGGCCGAAGACAAAGCACACGATTCATCCGGATTCTCTTCGCGAGATTGAAACGCGATTGGCCAGTCTTGCGAAGAAAGGTCGTAATCGGCTGCCACACGAAATTCGTTTCGTAACCTGGACCCTGAAGTACAACCGGATGCACTGGCTCACCGTGACCGGGATGAAGTCACATTGGGAACCTGCCCGTGTCACGGCAATGCTGGCTCCGGCGTTTGGATTTTCGGAACAAGCCGACCATCGCATCCATGTGAAACCGGAAAACCTGACAGGATTCCGCATCGATATCGAGCCGGGGCTTGGCCCGTTTTCACCAGTGCGACCATTGCACATTTTAGGGCATAAGATTCCTGTCGGCACGGATCGATCTGTCCATGCGGAATTCCATCTCGATGGGGACAAGTGGAAACTCGGACCGGCGCCGATAGAAGAAGGATCGCTCGTCAAACGTCATGACTTGCAGGGACCGATCGACGATGCCTTCATGGACTCGTTCATCGTTGTGCGGCCGACCGGCACGGCGAAACACGAAGCCGTTCAGAAATGGACGACCTCTGAGCTGCAGCACACCGTCGAGCAATGGCGGAAGCAATTTCGCGGCGACGCAATCGTGAAAGATGATTCCGCGATTTCAGAGAAGGACATCGCGTCGAGCAATCTTGTGCTGTTCGGCGATCCGACCAGCAACTCGATACTCGCGAAGATTATCGACAAGCTGCCGATCGGCTGGACCGACGATATCGTTCGAGTAGGCAAGCAAAGGTTTGACGCCGCGCATCACGCGCCGGTTATGATCTTCCCAAACCCGCTCAACACGGCGCAATATGTAGTGCTGAATAGTGGGTTCACCTATCGCGAGTTTGCCTACCTCAACAATGCGAGACAGGTTCCCAAGCTGCCGGACTGGGCAGTAGTGGATCTTCGCACGCCACCAGATTCACTCTGGCCAGGAAAGATCGTTGCTGCCGACTTTTTCGACGAGAGCTGGGATCTGAAGGTTCAAGCTGAGTCGAGGTAACGTCGACCGTCACCGTCGGACTGAGACGTAACTACTCAAGGTCTGCATAGCGAATTTGAATGTCGATGATGTTGTCGGTTCGGGCAAAGAAGGCGTCGAGTACTCTCGAGTCGAATTGTGTGCCTCGCTTTTCTTCGAGCATTGCGAAGCACTTTTCGCGAGAAAACGGCTTTTTGTAGGGCCGTGTGCTGCTGAGTGCGTCGTAGACGTCCGCGACGGCCGTGATGCGGCCCTCGATGGGAATGTCTTCCCCCGCAAGCCCCAACGGATAGCCGTCACCATTCCACCATTCGTGATGTGTGAGCGCAATACGTGAAGCCATCCGCATGATCGGTTCAGTCTTGACATCCAGTAGCTGTCCGCCAAGTTTTGTATGGTGCTTAAGATTCTGCCACTCACTGTCCGGCATACACTCGATGATCTGCTTACCGTAGCCAGCGTGCTTCTTGATGAAGTCGTATTCTTCCGGATTAAGCTTGCCCGGCTTGCGCAGGATGGCATCGGGAATTCCAATCTTGCCCACGTCGTGAAGCTGAGCAGCTTGTTCAAGGCCTCCCACTTGCGACGGTGAATATCCAAGTTCACAAGCGATCGCACCGGCGTATTTACCAACTCGAATGACGTGGTGGCCGGTGTCGTTGTCCCGAAACTCCGACGCGCGAGCCAGACAGAAGATAATGTGACGCCGCGATGCTTCGAGCGCCCGTGTTCGTTCCGTAACCTGCCGTTCGAGATCAACGGAATACTTTGCCAGCATGTCAAAGTTTGCCTTGGCGGCAAGAGCGTTTTTAACACGCAGGACGAGTTCACTTGCATCGACCGGTTTGGCGAGAAAGTCAGTCACTCCCAATTCCAAAGCCAGCGTCTTCAACGCCGGGTCTGGCGAAGCTGCCAGAATGATGACGGGAATCGTAGACAGCTCCGGAGTAATATTCATCACTCGCAGAATGTCGATCCCACTGACTTCTGGCATCATGATGTCGAGCAGCACGATATCCGGAAGATCGCGTTTCATTAAGTCGATGGCTTGTGGCGACTCGGTCGTGGTTACAAAGCTTTCGTGTCCAGCGCGTTGAAGAAAATTGCGAACAACGAGCACATTGTACGACTCGTCATCGACGATCATGATCCTGGCTTTTCGCGTCTGATCATGGACACCGTGCGTGTTGCCCTGTGAGTCAAATGGCGACTGATTCGCAACGGATGGATGTGTTTCCGGCTGAAGATCACTAATCGCTTCATCCAAGTCCATATCGTTGACTGAATTGATCATCTGTTACTCCGGCCGGTACTTCCGCGGTTTACTTTGACGTTTGCGCCGCGCGTCAAGGAAGTGACAAGACTCCAAGCATAACCTGGTATTTCTTCACTCTGCAGGCGTCGCAAAACCGTGGATACATCCTATTTCCTGGAAATTATTGGCCGAGTAAGTCCACTTGCACCGTCACTTCTTAAACGCTGTCATATATTGACTGCAACCTGACTCGTAATCGTGTTCTACACCGAACCAGGGGCTTCGGCCGCCGTAATCAGTTCGCGGATTGCTGGATCGATGGGTTCGCAAGATTAGCAGCGGTCGAGTCATATTGGTCCGATTTAGTCCGGTCTCGGAAGCCCATCGTGCCGGCTGTTGCTTTCAGCCAGTGAGCAATATAGCCGACGGTTTCGAGGTCTCCGTTCTGCCACGCAATCTGCAATTCTTCCACTTCGGATTTTAGTTTGTTGACGAAGCCAGGAATGATCTCCCGAAACTCCGGATCATCGAATGGCAGTTCGGAGGTAATTGGTTTCCGCGATCCAGCCGACGACTGAAGATTCACTGTCAGCTCTGGAGGAAATATTTTACATGTATCGTTCGGGTCACCGCCCTGGGAGTATTCAACCCGGCTGAATTCGGCGTCCAGAGATCTCGTGACGTTTAAAGCTTCCATCGGATCTGTCGGAGGAAGCTCTACAGGCATCGCAATCGGTGGTGCGTCCTGCTCCACCGGAGTTCGACATGCCGAGGAGTAAACCGTATTGGTGATTGTGCTTTCCAGTATTAATGGCTGATCGAGATATTCAGTTTGCTGAGCCGGGGCGTCATACATTCCTCGGCGCGACGCTTCGGTAAACGCGAGCATGGCATTTATCGGTGTTTGGATTTCGTGGCTCATGTTGGCGACAAATTAATTTTTCGCCGGGCTGGCGCTTTGCAGAATGCGATCTTCCAGATCACTCAGGCCCAACTGGTACGTGGCAGCGCCGTCGGCCCCCTTTGCAGGCAGGTCGATCGTCGCAGCAGCCGACAAACGGGCTTTCTGATGGAACATGAGCAGCCGCATCGGAGTCTGTCACAAAACGATGTCTGCGCAAAATTGAACAACTTGTGATTCTGCGCCGTCTCGGAATCGCTGCGGCGACTGACCAGTCCATTCCAACGGAATACGGATACCCGTACAGCGAGATATCGCAAATGAGCAATTAGGCAGCATGCGAGTCCTGCAGGGAGTTCGGGGGAAATTGCCGATTACATTAAATGTTCGGATCAGCCAATCTGCACCGAACTGCCAGGGTTTTCCGAATTTATTGATTCTGCAACCACGAACGGCTGGCGAGTAAATGCCTCCGTTGCCGATCAGACGAGAAACCATTCATTGAGTGCGCATCGCCTGGCGTGGCGACGGCTTCTGAATCTGCAGTCGTCGATCCGACGACCACTCAGGAATCAACACAATCGGAAATCACCGGGTAATGAAGTTTCGCACCATCACAGTCTGGGTCGCTCTGGTTTCGACCGGCATGTTGTGCCTGGCGGTCGGTGCTGTCCGGATTCCGCGAAAGCCCAAACCTGAGTCTGAAAGGCGGGCGACGGACCGGAGCGGCGAATCTGCAACGGTTCCAGTCATACCGATGCGAGCTTCGTCCCCGGCTGCCACGAACGTCTCAAGCTCGAACGGCGCGACTCGGACCTCGACGCAGTCTCAGCTACCGTTCCAAAAGCAGAGGCAACAGTCACTCCCACGGCAACAGCAGCAAATCGAGGACTTTGGTCGCCGACCACCTGCCGAACGATTTGCTCAATCCAGATTCGGTGCGGTCGGTAAGTTTGTGACATCATCTTCAGGCGTGCCTTCGAATGGCCAAAGCCAGCAACAACTCGCCTATCAGGAGCCCGAGGTGTGGCCATTCCACAGAAAGTCTAACAGTGGATCAGGACACTCGTCGCAAACATGGTCCACACAAGAATCTGCCGCACAAGTCCCACCCAATTCTAAAAACAAGCCCCGAGTCGAAGACTGGCCTTACCAGCCATCAGCTCGCGAAGCGGTCAACACTGGAACAGTCCAAACGGCGAATGCTGATGCACCAGCTAACTGGCCAACTTCCGCGTCAACGTCGGGGGCAGGGCAATTGGGTGGTCTGTCCGTGGAGCAGTTCCCAGCAAACACCCCGATTGATTCCTTCAATCAACGATCCGACTTCGCCGCCGCTCAGCGAAGGATACTACAATCTCAGGTGTCGCCTGAACGCGGTCCGACACCACACAATCTGCTTGACCCGTCGCTTGCCTTTGGCGGCATTCCAACCAACAGAGCAAACTTCCAACCACAACATTCAAAGCAGACGAAGTCGCGATCAACTTACGCGCCAGCTCAATCGCAAGATCAGCCAGTAATTACAAACGACTTCGAGATCACGCAACCTCAACATTCGCTTAGTCGGATGACGGAGCCATTCGCGGATCATTCAGCGCCGACGACAAGTGGGTCGATTGCCGCGATGCCAGTCCCATCGTCAGTTACGACGCCTGCCCCTTCGCCATCGCTTGCGAATCTTCCGGCACCAGCACCTACACCAGCGCAAGCAAAGAACGGACTGGAAGCAGGGCACGCCGGCACTGGCAACCGAGTCATTCAGGCTTACGCTGATTCCGTGACGCCTCGTAATTACGTCACCGTCGGTCAATGGTCTGGACCGCAGAACCGACCGGTTCAGTCGATTCAGCGAGTCAGTTTCGAAGCCTGTCCAGATTGCGAGGACGTCAATCAAGTTCCGGCTGAATCGTTGATCAATCCTTACGTTGCGAGAGCAACCAACTATCCAGAGCGATCGTCGATGCCTATCAGCGATGGCCAGTTAGTCGAGTTGCCACGAGACTACGCTCCCTGGTGGGAAGAGGTCATCAACAAACCGTTGCGGATTGCTCCATCGACTCGTCCCGTCAATATTGAATCGCTCATCCTGGAAGCGATCGAGCACTCGCCGCAGGTGACTGCCTTTCGCATCGATCCAATCATTCGTGAAACTCAGATTCTCGAAGAAGCGGCCGAGTTCGACTGGCAAACGTTCCTTGAAACGAGGTTTGACGACAGCAACGACCCGATTGGCAACGTGTTGACCACAGGTGACAACTCCGATCGCTTTGCAGACAAAAATTTCAGCAGCCGACTTGGCCTTGAAAAACGCATGGCTCAAGGGGGAACACTGGACGTCACGCAAAGCTTCGGTTTGCAGGATAATAACTCAACGTTCTTCACACCTCGAGATCAGGGAACGTCGCGGATCGAATTAAACTTCACACAGCCACTGCTGCGAGGAGCGGGGCAGACATACAACGAGAGTCGCACGATTCTGGCAATGCTGGATTATCAGATTTCAGAAGATGATTTGCAGGACAACCTGCAGGATCATCTGCTGGAAGTTTACACGACCTACTGGAATCTCTATCGGGCCCGCGCTGTTCGCCTGCAGAAAGAACGTCTTCTCCGGAGGGCGATCGACGTCGAGCAAAAGCTTACGGCACGGCGGGGCATCGACTCCGTCAAACGACAAGTGCTGCGTGCTCGCGCGGCAATTGCCAGTCGTCGGTCAGAAATCGCACGGGCAGACATGGAAGTTCGCAATTCCGAATCACGGCTCCGGTTACTGGTGAACTCGCCCGGTTTGAAACATAGCACCGTTGTTGAGTTGTTGCCGGTTGAAGCTCCGATGTCAGAACACCTGACTGTGTCAATGCGAGGGTCAGTGGAAACCGCGCTGCAAAACCGTCCGGACGTTCGACGTGCCATTACTCAAATGAAAGAAACAGCAATTCGTCTCGAAGTCTCGAAGAATGAACTTCTACCAAAACTTGACTTCGTACTTGGCACCTATGTTGCGGGTTTACGAGGCAAGAGTCAGATCGACACGGCCTGGACAAACCAGTTTCGAGATGGACGACCCGGCTACTCGGTTGGCCTGATGCTCCAATATCCGCTCGGGAACCGAGCGGCCAGGGCACGATACGCCAAACGCGAATGGGAAGTGGCAAAGACTCTGAAAGAGTTCGAAGCCTCAGTTGAATCCAGCATGTCGGAAGTCGAACTGGCGGTGCGAGAATTTGAAACGTCGTATCAGGAAATGCTCAGCCGCTTCCAGTCGATGATTGCTGCGGACACCGAAGCCAACTACTTGCTGGAACGCTGGCGTCTGTTGCCAGGCAACGACCAGACGACAAGTTTCCTGCTGGAAGATCTGCTTGACGCTCAGGAACGCGTCGCGGTGGAAGAACAGGATTTCGTCGAAGCTCAGGTGGCGTACGTTCTCTCAGTGGTTCGCGTGAAGCGAGCCTCCGGGATTCTATTGAGTTGTGACTGTGGAAACTCACCAGTCTCGTTCATGACTCCGGCGCCGCGAGGGCTTGCTCTGCCACCGCCCCACCCGGCTGGCCAACGCCCAGCGTTGCCAGCGACACTTCCGGCAAATGCAAAACTGACTCCCCCCGTGCCGGTGCTTTCGGCACCTCAAACGTCGGCCGCTCCACGTGCAACAACGCCTCAACCGTCGAAAACCTCGCTGGGCCAGCCGTCAATCATTCCATTGCCGGGACCCGCTCCTCTGTCAGTGCCCGCCAGATCGCAACTGTGAGCGCAGCCCGAAAACTCATCGTTCCGAATTTGCGAACCTGCTCCGGCTGTTACCGAACAATCAACTCTGGATTCAGCACAAGAGCATGATCGGATTCACAACGAAGAGTCGCCAGGTTCGAAGGGCCGCAAGTTCGGCTCGATCTGACGTGTACTCGTGACGGCCATTCGTCGTATGGAAGCCGAACCTGGAAATGCCAGCCATCAGGAGCTGAAAGATCGTGCCGACGAACTGAGGGCCCGCCGCTTTCAACGGAAACCAGACTGGTTGTCTGCTGATGTCCTGACGGAAGCGTGTAGCCTTGCTTGTGTAGCTGCAAGACAAACACTCGGTCACGGTCTTGACGATGTGCAGCTGCTGGCTGGCCTCGCGATGGCCCGAGGCTCTGTCGCTGAGATGGCAACTGGCGAGGGGAAGACGTTTACGGCCGCAATTCCTGCTTTCATTCATTCGCTGTCAGGCCGTGGCGTTCACGTCAACACTTCAAACGAGTATCTCTCGCATCGCGACTGTGAGCAATTACAGCCGTTGTTCGAGTTTCTCGATACTTCATGTGCAGACATTCGTTCGCAACAGGAACCCGCTGACAAAACGGCTGCCTACCGCTGCGACATCACCTACGGTGCCGAATTTGGATTTGATTATCAGCGTGACCAGATCACACTTCGGCAGACACCGGAAACGCGGCTTGGAGCAGATCTCCTGGGACTTCTTCGAGGTCACGAGCAGGTTCTGCAACCGACTTTCCAACGCGGACTTTCAGTAGCGATCGTCGATAAAATTGACAACGTCCTGATCGATCATGCCGGTTCTTCACTTCTGCTTTGCGGCTAGCCGGACGGTCTTGCAACAGACGCGGAAGCTCACCTCGCGGCGTTGAATCTGGCTAACGATCTGCCGGCAGGTCATGACTTTCACGTCGACTCTGGCATGGGCTCAATCATCCTGACAGATGCCGGCAAGACGCGTATCTGGGAAGCGCATGACAACGCTCGTCGAACGCCTCAATCCGTTCTGGTTGAAGCTGCCGTTCGGAAAACCCGACGGTCTCATCAGTAAACTGTTGCCGTTGACATGCTGGCTGCACTCATGGGCGGCGACCATCGCTTCGTCGTTGATCTGGCTGGCGGCGGCGATCGCGATTACCAGCAATTGGACTCGCTTCGAATCTTCCTGGCCAACGGTTCTACACCGATCTAACTGGCTATGGCTGGGAGTTTCCTGGATATCCCTGAAGATTATCCACGAACGGTCTCACGCTGTTGCCTGCCGACGACACGGTGGGAAAGTCCGTGACTCGGGAATCATTTTATCCTGCTCGCCGCGGTTGCCTACGTGGACGTGACGTCCTCACTGAGCTTCCCATCCCGGTGGCAACGCATTCAGACGGCCACTGCAGGAATCTATGTCGAACTGACGGTCGCCGCGTTGGCCGCTATTGCCTGAACAGTGACCGGCTCGCCGTTGTTGTCGCATCATCTGGTCAATCTGATCTGGTCAATCTGATCTGGTCGACAAGCGTTACAACGTTCGTCTTCAACGCCAACCCACTAATGAAGTTCGACGGGTACTACATACTGTCCGACCTGCTGGATCGACCAAACCTGTACACGAACAGTTCGCTGCATCTTCAGCGAATCGCAAACCGTGTTTTCTTCGGATCAAAGACTGACAGTGTGCGAAGTTCGCGGCAGGACGCGTTGTTACCGGCCAGTTACGGCGCGGCAGCTTTTGTCTGGCGGATGCTCATTTGTGTTGGGTTGCTGATTTCAGCGTCGATGATGTTTCACGGAGCCGGGATGGTTGCTGCGGCGGCCGGAGTGCTGCTGTGGTTCGGTCAGCCGATTCTTCAACTGACGCGAAAAATCTGGCACCGTGCACGACTCGATCCGCAAGAATCGCTGCAGGCAATCGTGCTGAGTTCTGCCGTCACTGCTGTTTTGGGAGCGTTCCTGTTTCTGGTTCCGTGGCCGGCGGGGGCAACCGCGCCGGGTATTATTGATCACTGGGACTTGGCCGTTGTCCGAGCTGAGACTCCGTGCTTTGTCCGGAACATTCAGGTCGCCGATGGCGAAAAAGTTTCGCAGGGACAACTGCTGATCGAACTTGAAAACGAAGAACTGGCCAACGAAGTCGCCGACATTCGAGTGGCGATTCAGCAATCCGACATTCGTCGGAGTCAGTTCATCCGTTAGCACGAAACGGCTTCCGTCCAGGTGGCAACGAAAAACCACTCGTCGTTGCTGAAGCGTTTGACCGAGAAACAGCAACAGGCCGATCAGCTGACGGTGCGAGCTCCAGTCGCCGGCCGATTCATGTCTCGATCGCTCGTCTGGGTCATTGATACGTACGCTAAGCCGGATACCGAACTGATCACAATCGGCGATGACTCTCTCAAGGAGCTGCGAGTCAGTATTTCGCAGGACGATGCTCGCTGGTTGGATACAGCCACGAAACAGGCTGATGGGAAAACCTCGATTGATGTCCGACTTCGTTCTGTCGGAATCACTAAAGGGACCGTCCGCCGGATTTTACCCGAAGCGACTCGAACTCCACTCCACGAATCGCTTACCGCGCCAACCGGTGGGCCGTTGGCCGTGAAAGCGAACTCTGACTCAGAGTCAGGTTCGGAAGTCGTACTGAGCGATCCCCGAGTCACTGCCGTTATCGACATCTCCTCTGACGTCGCCGCCAGAATCCCGGCAGGGTCCTTCGGCCACGTCTGGCTGAAAACAGAATCGGCACCCACAATCGCCGAAGCCGCCATCCGCCTCGCGACTCGCTGGGTCGAATCCAAATTCGAAGCGGCCCAGGCCGACTGACCGCGTTTGATGAAACGTCTGAATCAGTTGGCGGATATTGTGAACCTGCCGCGCAACTGGAGACGGCTAATGTCGTTGAGGCTTTTCACAGCGTCTTCCGGCGACTTGTGCGCATTCGTCGAAGAATCGTCAGGATGGCCGGCAGCGGAACAAGCGAGACAAACAGGCAACTGCCGACGCCAATAACGAGCACAAGTCCGACGCTGTAAAGGCCTCGGTGTGCAGCGATCATCATGCTGCCAAAGCCGATCATCGATGTGAGAGATGTCAGCACAATCGCATTCATCGTACTCGGCGAAAGTCGGTAAGAGCCTGGCTGCGAATGGAAGTCGTGCAGCACGTGGACTCCGTCGTCGACTCCGATTCCAAGAATCAATGGAAGCAGAATCAGGTTCGCCGGATTGAAACTGATGTCCAGTGCCGCCAGAACGCCATAGGAAAGCACACCACCCAGAACCGGTGGCACCAAAGCGAGCATTGTGAACAGGACACTGCGAAAATTCAGCACGCACGAGATCGACAACATCAAGGTCATAAACGACCCGAGCACGATCCACCAGTTAATGTCTTCCGTTTTTGAAAACTGAGCAACCGCCACGCAGCCAGTAATGATGAAAGCAGGCAGCAGAGTCTTAAGGGCTCCATCTGGTCCCAGGAAATTGACCAGCAGCACGAAGGTTATAATGACCAGTGCGTAGACCGCGGCGTGCTGATAACTCTGCATGATCTGCTGAGACGCTTCGTAATTCTGCAACGGAGTGCCTGTCACTTCGGGGTCGACAGTTCTAACGTCGTTGACAAAATCCCGCAGAGGGTCGATATCCCAGATTGGTTTCTTCGGATAGACCTGCAGAAGCCATCGACCGTCGCTGCTGACAAACCGAGACGCCAACGCCGAAGGAAGGTCTTTGATTGTAACTGGATCTGGATCCGCAGACTCTGCCAGCAACGTCATTTGCGTGAGCAACGATGCAGTGAGTCGCTGCTGGTACTCGGAAAGAACCGTCAGTTGTTCTTCCAACTCGAGTGGGTCCAGTGAGTCCAGCAGACGGTCGATCGAGGCCGCTGTTGCTTTTGCCTGTGGGCGACCCATTTCGCTGGTTCGAGTAAAAATTTGCTCGAACATCCGGCCTACCAGGTTTGGATTGATCAGCGGTGGAGGTGGCATCTCGGTCGGCAGTCGCGCGAGTTGAGCATTGAAACCCTGGATCAGCAACTGCGTTTGCTCGGGCGGAAACTCTGGTAGCCGGGTGGCAAGTTCTTCGACATGATCGACTGATACCAGCTTTTCAAATTTCGCCTTGAGCTGCCGAGCTTCTCTCGCATTTCTCGCCACAGAAACTGCAAAGAGGAGCGAGTCCTTGCCTGCGCGATTGCCCTCGTTGCTTCTGTCAAATATTCGACGTTGAATTTCAACAGACTCCAGCCCGTCGGCCTGCAGATTCAGCAGGTTGTAGTCGTAACCAACTGCCGATTGCAGACGGCCATCGCGAAAGGTGATTCCTTGGCGCCCTACTGCCGCAATTGCCACCAGAGAAGCGATAGCCACAAGACATGGGAATCGATGAATAACCATTCGGAATGCGTCGCCCTGAAACGGAGTCGGCAGTGCCTGATGTTTCAAACCTCGATCAGCGACGGTTACGAGGGCTGGCAGAACGAGGAACGTGGCCGCGGTACAGATCAGAACTCCGCTGCCAGCAATCAGTCCCAGTTCTGCAACGCCCAGAAACTCCGTAAAGGATGCGCAGTAGAAAGCTAGCGACGTGGTGACTGCGGCGGTAACGATTCCAACTCCAACGCTTGCCGAACTGGACAACAAGGCTGGTCCGAGATCATCGCCGTGATGCCTCAGTTCGAGGTATCGGGCCAGGTAGTGGATTGCGAAGTCGATCCCCAAACCGATCAGAATTGCAGCAAAGGACACGGACAGAATATTGAGATGTCCGATCGCCAAAGTTGTGAAGCCGAAGGTCCAGCACATCCCGACCGCCAGCATCACCATTGCCAGAAACGGATGCTTCCAGCCTCGAAATCCGACCAGCAGAAGGAGCCCCACAAACACGAATGACAGAAGTGACGCGCGAATCATGTCATTCTGGGAACGACGCATTTCGTCATTTTCAAGCACCGGAATTCCTGTCAGGCCGATGTTAACTTCCGGATGCTGTGGGCGGACGTTGGCAATTAACGCTCGGAGTCGATCGATCGACTTCGTCGCACCGTTGAAGTCGCCTTCGCGGTGTACAGGGCGAGCTTTCAGAAACCCGATCGTTCCGGATTCATTCATCAAATAAACGACGTCGCCACTTTCACGTTGGAGTTCAGGGTCGACGGAAAGAACCTGCGGCCAGGGACTGATGAACTTGCCTCGCGCCGCAAAGTGATCAATGCTCGCTGCCAGCCGTTCAGTCTGACTCAGAATTCCGATCAGTTTCCGTTCGGCGTTCGCAGTCTCCATCGGAGTTAAAGGATCTGCCGCAACTGATACATCAGAACTTGCCGCGAGTTTTCGAGACAAGTCATTGACCTGGAACAGGAGCGACGTTGCGAACAGGTCGATCCGCAAACGATTCCAGCCACCGTTGAGAATTGGCCGAAACTCTTCAAGATGCTTCAGACCCTGCTCAAGTTGGGTCGGGCTTAGATATTGCAGCCCCTTCCGCTTCAGGCTGCCTGTCTCAACTTTGAAGAGAACCTGATCGAACAGGTCTGGCTCTGCCGCCAGCCGGTTCCCAAGGTCCTCCATCACCGCTTTAATGGCGTCAGGACGTCGGCCCTCGGCGACAACGACAAGGTCAGAGCTGTCACCGAACGATTCGGTGAAGCTGGTCCAGCGCTGGTGGAAGTCGGCAGTTGGATCGATCAGGTCAGAACGCTGTGTCCGAAAATCGATGAAGAAAACGGTGATCAAGACGGCGGCGATTACCGACAACGCCGTTACCGCCAGAGTCAAACCTGGACGCGAACAAGCAGCTTCAGTGACCGCGCGCAGCGGCCCGCTGAGGTGAAACGGGCGAGCTTCGTCGGTCCGTTCTTGCATGCATTTATTCGTGTCTGGGTAGTTCCGGTGCGTCGGATACATGGCTTTCGGAATATTTTCCCAAGCCTGTCAAGGATACTCGCTCAGGAAAACAGTCCGCTGACAGATTCGGCTCGATGAATTCTGCGAATTGCTTCGCCCAGCAGCGGAGCGATGGATACGACTCGTAGATTGTCAAACTGTCGCTCAGGAGTGATCGGCAATGTGTTCGTGACGACAACTTCAGTGATCGGAGCGTTACTCAGCTTCTCAATAGCCGATCCGCAAAACACAGCGTGCGTTGCACTGACGTAGATTTCTCGAGCGCCCAGATCTTTGGCAACCTGTGCCGCACCGACGATTGAGCCTGCCGTTGAAATCATATCGTCAAATAACAACGCCACCTTGCCTTCGATTGGGCCGCCGATGATGTTGGCCTGCCGAGTCTCAGTGGCACTGGAGCGACGTTTGTCAACAATCGCAAACTGCCCGCCGAGATTCGAAACGTGCTTCAGAGACCTCTTAATACTTCCTTCGTCAGGGCTGACAATGACGAGGTCTTCCGGCGGAATTTTCAGCGAGCGGAAATACTCGTCTGTCGTGCCGGCTGCGTATAGATGGTCGACCGGCACATCGAAGAAGCCCTGAATCTGTGCGGCGTGGAGGTCGATTGTCACCACTCGGTCAGCTCCGGCTTTCGTAATGAGGTTGGCGACAAGTTTTGCCGTGATCGGAACTCGGCCTGAATCTTTCCGATCCTGTCGAGCGTATCCGTAGTAAGGAATGACTGCCGTGATGCGTTCAGCGCTGGCTCTCGCGCAGGCGTCGATCATGATCAGCAACTCCATCAGATTCTTGTCAACCGGCGGTCCGGTCGGCTGAATCAGAAATACATCCCGGCCTCGGATGTTTTCGTCCAGCTTGCAGCTGATTTCTCCGTCGGGGAAATCAGCTAACTGAACGGCTCCAAGGTCGAGACCAAGATGCTGAGCAATTTCGGCAGCGAGGCCGCGGTGGGCGCGTCCGCTGAGCAGGACAAGTCGATCGTACATGATGGTTCCGTGGTTGCCGCGAATGATTGGTTCGGGCATGTTGGCAGGCCGCCCCTGCTTGATGCAATTCAAACGGCCCCCTGAAACAGCGAAAGACAAAGTTCCCGCGGCGGATCGCTCTTTGTGATTCAATAGCGACAGGCGATCAGGGCACCGCAATCAGGAATGTTTGCCACAATTTGAACCGCAGCTACGTGTTCAAACGGCGAACACCGATCAACAACGGTTGATGCCACTCGCCTGCGACTGCGTTGCGCTGTTTATGTGTCATGTCTGACCCAGCAGCGATCACCTGACTTTCAGGAAAAATACAGCCAGTCGTTATGACTGGTGATTTAGAACGTAATCTTCACAGACGTTATCTGGCACGAACGATGATCTGAAGATGCTCGACTGATAGGATTGGTATCGCGGCCGATTTTTCTTATCACTCTGAACGAAACAGATTAGATGAATTATCGAGACTTTCGGAGTCGTTACGGCGATGCTGACAAGACGCATGGTAATAGCTGCACCTGACTGATGGATCAATTGTCATGAGCCGGCAATTCCGCAGGCATTGGTGGAACCCGCATGCTTTCACAATTGAATTGCAACGGGTATGGCCACTGACTAGCGTTAAGTCCGATTACGGAAGATAGGGGCGAGCACGAACAACGTAGGAACTGAAACGTGTGAGCATTCACATTTCGTGATGATATGCGTTCGGATTGTGTTCCCGGGCGGAGAAGTCAAGACAAGCAAACAGTTCTGGTCGGATGGAGTTCTCCTTGAGTTAATCCGTGTCAAGCACGGTCCTCTCACAAGATAATTGTAATGACAACCGAATCTCAGGTTGCGGCCGGCAAGGAGCCAGCGACGGAACCTCGACTCGAAATCAGCGGGTCACGACAACTTACAAACTGGATGACTGACAATAAGGTCAGTCTCGGATTCACCACTTATCAAACCGGCAAGGTGTTCCTGATTGGCGTCAAGCCTGGGGACAAGCTTTCGGTCTTTGAACGTACATTTAATAGATGCATGGGGCTTTGCTCGGACAACGACGGGCAGACGCTCTGGATGAGTTCCCTTTACCAGCTTTGGAGGTTTGAAAACGCTCTCGAGCCGGGGCAATCGGCAGACGGGTACGACCGGCTGTACGTTCCCCAGATCGGTTACACCACGGGAGACATTGATGTTCACGATGTTGCCGTCGAATCAAGTGGGCGCGTCGTATTTGTCAATACGTTGTTCGGTTGTCTGTCAACGATGAGCGATACTCACAGCTTTAGACCGCTGTGGAAGCCGCCGTTCATCAGTCGTCTTGCCGCCGAAGATCGTTGCCATCTGAACGGAATGGCCATGCAGGATGGTCGTCCCAAATGGGTCTCGGCAGTCAGCCAATCAGACGTAAATGATGGATGGCGGGATCGCAGGCGCGATGGCGGGTGCATTGTCGACGTTGAAACAAATGAGATCGTAGTTGAAGGGTTGTCGATGCCGCATTCGCCGAGGTGGTATCAGGATCGCCTTTGGGTGCTGGATTCCGGAAATGGGTACTTCGGTTACATCGATTTCGAAAAGCAAAAGTTTGAACCGGTAACGTTCTGCCCCGGCTACCAGCGGGGTATGGCGTTTGTCGGTGATTATGCGATCGTTGGACTATCGCGACCGCGCCATAACAAGACATTTTCCGGGCTGGCACTTGACGAAGAATTGACGAAGCGGGACGCCGATGCCCGATGCGGATTGCAGATCATCGATCTTCGTTCCGGAGACATCGTTCACTGGCTGAGAATCGAAGGAATTGTTGAAGAACTTTACGACGTCATCACGTTACCGGGAACAGTCCGGCCGATGATGATCGGATTCAAAACGGACGAAATTCGGCGAACACTCTCCATCGGGCCGGATGGAGAATTGTGAGCACAATCAGACAAGCTGTTTCAACAGTTGAGCGACTGAACTCAAGGATGGTCGACGCGTCCCCACGTGAAACTGGACACTGATGGTAGACAGCACCGCAATGAGTGCCAGGCCGGAGTTGTTAGCACTCAAGCCGCATGGTGCACCCGAGCTGCTAACGGGACTGCATAATGATGGATTTTGCAGTTCTTTATCGTGCATGGACGCGGCTGTGTTACGCACGCTGCCTGAGGTTAGTCGATTGCCACTCAGACCGTCGTGAATGAGACACAACTTCGATCGATGAGATGAATTTGACCTGATTTATAGATTCGGGAACCTTTCAGCTCACCGACCGTCCAACTTATTTCGCACGAATGTGCGGACCAGGTTTCCGACATCGTTATGAGCCTCGAATCTACGTCGAAATGTTTATCTGATTTCAAAACTGAATCTCACAAAATTAAATCCTCAACTTCCGTGGTCTGGAGCATCAGTAGCTCAATTCCACAAAGATTTTGAGTAGCGACCGACCTGGCCGCAAGAAACTCCGCCCTGGATGTCTGTCGTTTGGAGTCACCAATCATGCTGCTGACCGACTGGCTGATGCGTCTATCTACATCTCGACCTAGTTTCTGCGCGCCGTCTCGCCCAACCCGTCGTCAGGGGGCGAGCGGTTGCACCAGCGCAGACATTTCGAGTCAGCCCGAGACACTTGAGAAAAGGACTCTGCTCAGTGCAGCAGACATTCTTCTGACCGACGTTTCCGGGGTCACTGGTTTTCAGGTCGATGGCGAGCCCGCTCCACACGCTGATGGCTTCGGTAACTCAATGCGCGCGGCGGGCGATGTTAACGGCGATGGCTTTGGCGACGTAATTATCGGGGCCTATTACCAGAACGACGACGCTTTAGATATGAACGGAGCTTTCGTCGACAATGCTTCTGGTGTTGCATATGTTCTGTTTGGCAAGTCGACGGGATTCAGCCCGCCACCGGACCTCAACAACCTTCAATCTACTGACGGGTTCAGGATTCTTGGCAGTGACCGCAGCGATACCGGAACTGCCGTGTCTGGCGGTGGAGACATCAATGGTGATGGTTTTGACGATCTCGTTGTCGCGAGTCCCAACTACTCGAGATACACCGAGGATCAGGTTTCTCTATCGTCTTCGTATGTGATCTTCGGAAAAGCAAACAACACGGACGTCGAGCTCAGCGATATCGATACAGGGGCCAGTGACTCTGTAGGTTTCCGACTGACGGGCTTCAAGAACAGCACGTTCAATACTCGAGATTCAATATCCACTGGCGGTGATATCAACGGCGACGGATTCGATGATGTTGTCTTCGGTGCACCACAAACCGTCATTAGCTCGACCGTTGTTGGAGCCGCATATGTCGTCTTTGGGAAAGAGAACGGCTTTGCGAACCTCGATGTGACCGACCTTAATGGCACAACAGGTTTCACCTTTACCGATTCGGCCCGAGGCTACGATAGCCGCCTGGCGTATATTGGTGCAGCAGTGAGTCTTGAAGGCGATGTAAACGGCGATGGCTTCGATGATCTTGTCGTTGGTGCTCCTGGCCAGAACAAATACCGAAATTCCGCGGAAGAATACGACGGAGAAGTTTACGTTATTTTCGGCCGCTCCAGTTTCAGCGGTACGGCGACGATTCAAGCCACATCGCTCACCGGTAGCAGTAGTACTGGTTTTGCGGCGACCGGACTGGAAAATCAACAGGCCAGAACCGGCAGTTCAGTTGGCAGTGGCGGCGACGTCAACGGCGACGGTATTGATGACCTTGTAATTGGTGCTCCTGGCGACGGATACGGATACGGTAGCGCCGCGGGACGAGCTTATGTCGTGTTCGGAAAGACTAACCTTGGTACCGGTGGCACGCTTGCACTGGAGTCATTGACTGGCTCTGACGGTTTCATCCTGAACGGCGGAGCTGCTTACGACGTTGCGGGAACGTCAGTCAGCATCAATGGCGACATCAACGGTGACGGGTTTGACGATGTCGTTGTCGGGGCGCCAACGACAACAGCATCCTCGCCGTCCATTGATGCCTATAACGGAGCCGCTTATGTGCTCTTCGGGAAGAGCAGTATTACTCAACCCGCTAACCTCGACGCACTTGATGGTATCAATGGATTTTCGCTGAAAGGGACGAGCGGCAACTATGCCGGCCAGACAGTCGCGATTGCCGGCGACCTTGACGGAGACGGTTTCGACGAAGTGCTCATCGGAGAACCACGCGACCCGAGAGGAACAGTCACATTCTTCCTCGGGGAAGACTTTGACCTGAACGACGGCGAGCTTGGCAACGGACGACAGCAGATCGACGGCGCGGCGGCAGGAACGTTGACGGCAACGCAGGGGAACAGTGCGGCCGACATCCTCGTCGGCGGACGCGGCAACGACACGCTGAATGCCGATGGTGGTTCTGATGTCTTAATAGGTGGTTCGGGCGACGACATCCTCGCCGCAAACCTCAGCAACTTCTCCAGCGTGCCACGATTCGACGGTGGGACCGGAGTCGACATCCTGACTGGCGATGCATCGTTCAGCGGCGCAACGATCGATCTAACGACGATTCCGGGTAACCGCATCAACGACATCGAAGTCGTTGACCTCGCAGACGGTGCCACTCAAACGCTGACTCTCGATCTGGCAACTGTGATTGCCATTACAGGCGCCGGCACCACATCTGCCAGTTCGTCACCATTCGCAACGAATGACGCACACACACTGACCGTCCTTCGAGACTCAGACGACACTATCAATGGCATTGCTGATGGAGTTGATGGATGGACTCAGGGTGCTGATGTAACGATCGACAGTACGACGTTCGAAGTGTTCACGCAGGACGGAGCGACTGTCAAGATTCAATCAGCCAACGTGCCGACTGGAAACATAGACGGCGACGCCGACTTCGACACAAATGATTCATTTCTGATCAACATCATCCTGCTGGGTGGGTCCGATAGTCTCATTGATAGCTCCAAAGGAGCAAGCCCGCTTACGGCGCAAGCAGTACGTGACGGCCTTGCCGATTTAATGGCCTCAGGGGCTTTGGACGTAGATGGAGATGGTGACTCTGAATCGAATGATTCGTTTCTGATCAATATCATCAAGCTGGGAGCGTCGGAGACACAAGTCAATAGTTCAAAAGGGGCCAGTCCGCTAACGGCGACTCAGATTATGGCAAACGTTGCCGCTCTGACTCCGCCATCGGCACGTGCGCAATCGCCGACTGCAGCACCGGAAGAGCCGGCAGTATTGCTACCACCGGTCGTTCCCTCATTCCAAACCGCCCCTCAGCAGGATCAGTCAGAACCGGTACTACCGGAAATTCCGTCAGCATCGACTGCTCCACCGGACTCTTTAATGCTGACGGACCAAAGTCCTGACGACCAAGAGTCATCCGGTGACGATTTAGCCGATGTGGCAAGAAATGATGTGCAGGACGACGTCGTTTCTGATACCGCGTTCGTGGCGAGTCAGATTGACGTGACGATGGACCTCCTGTCCTGAATCATAAACTTTCTTTGTGGGCGTCACCGATCTGCCGCTCAATACGACATCATCGATTACCTCGCCTGGCTGACGGAACAGCACAGGGGTCGTTTTAAGTCATACGCGCCATTGTGTCCCGTAAATACTAATGAGGCTGTTCTGCCATGCTTCTGAATCTATTTCGATCATACCTCAGTACAGTAAAACAACGGGTTAGCAGCACCAGTCGATCCGCTGAACGTCGCTCGTGTCGTTCGCGTCTGGTTCCACGGGTCAGTTGCCGTGCACTGGAAACGCTGGAAGATCGAACTCTTTTGGCGGCACAGGTCTTTTCGGCAGGCACGACCACCTTGTCGGCGACGGCCGGTGGAACGATTGCAATTCCGGTCTTCTACCAGACGCTCGATGACGGTGATGTCCCAACCACGCTTCAGACGAACCAGTTTAGTTTCAATGTTCACTTCGACAGTACCCAAATTTCGCCTACACAAAGTCCAGCTGTCCAAGCGGGCGATGTATCGTTCATCGAAGGCTTGGTAGTTTTAAATGATGCGGCCGCGGAATCGGCCGACGACAGTGATGCCAACACTGATATGTCGATCACGGCAGCGTATTCAGATACTGATGGTCTTGGCCTGTTCGGGATCCCTGGTCTGCCCAATCCCGGAACTGAAACCGACACGCCACTCTTGCTGTTCACAATTCAATTTGACGTATCAGCTGGCTTCACAACGACGGACATCAACTTTACCGGCAGTCCGGGTGTTGTTTTTGGGCAGGCGGCGAACTTTGAGTTTCGGGGCCAAAGCGTGAGCCTTGTGGGCCCACCATCTGTAAGCATCGCAGCGACTACAAATGGTGTTGAAGGCGCATCTCCAACCAACGGTCTGTTCACGGTGACACAGTCGGCAGCCAGCGGGACGGATACCGACGTCTCGTACACGATTTCCGGATCGGCAGATTCCGGGACGGACTTCACTGCCCTGTCCGGCACTGTGAGAATTCTCCAAGGACAAACTACAGCGACAATACCAGTATCTGTCCTGAATGACGCAACGGTCGAAGCGACTGAAACCCTGACGATCATGCTCACAGGAATTACGGCGGGTGATGCTGGCATTGTGGTTGATGCAGCAAACGACGACGACGCGATCACGATCGCTGATGACGATACAGCGACGTTTACTGTTGGCAATGTGACCGTCAATGAAGGTGACAGTACAGCGACGTTCAGTATCTCGCTCGATAACCCGATCGACACTGCTGCCAATATTGACGTCAGCTACGGTGGCGGAACGGCAACCGGAGGCGGTACGGATTACGATTCGACCACCGACGTCGCAATGTTTACTGCTGGCTCAACCGCTCAGACTGTTAGTGTAGCGATTACGACTGACAACATCGTTGAGCTGGATGAAACGTTCACTGTTTCTCTGGCAGTTAACTCAGGAACTGCACTTGGCGACCGCAACGTAGTCACAAGCGATCAGGCAACCGGGACAATCAACAACGACGACACGGCCGTGCTCTCTATTAGCGATGTCAGTCTGAATGAAGACGGGACGTTCACATTCACGGTGACCAGTACCAATCCGAGTAGCCAGAATCTGACCGGTACAATCAATACGGCGGATATCGCCAGTGAAGCCGCGGCGGGAACGGACTACACCGCAATTTCCGGCGGGACGTTCACGATCACCGGCGATAGCTCAGATACGACCGACACATTCACCGTGACGGTCAACGATGAAAATATCGTTGAAGATGACGAAACCTTTAATGTCAATCTGACGAACGCTCAGTTTGATGGTGGAACTGACGCGACACGAGTCACGTTCACTGGCGGTGATGCGCAGGCACTTGGGATAATCCAGAACAACGACACGGCGGTTCTGTCTATCGGTGATGTAAGTGTTGCCGAGGGCGGAACATTCACTTTCACGGTGACAAGCTCGAATCCAAGTGAAAGCGACATCACGGGGACGATCGACACGGCGGATATCGCCAGTGAAGCCGTGGCAGGGACTGACTATACCGCGATTTCCGGCGGAACGTTCACGATTACTGGTGACAGCTCGGACACCACCGACACCTTCGCTGTGACGGTCAACGATGAAAACATCGTTGAAGATGACGAAACCTTTAACGTAAACCTGACGAACGCCCTGTTCAATGGTGGTACGGATGCGTCACGAGCCACCTTCACGGGCGGCGACGCGCAGGCAGTTGGGACGGTCGAAAACAACGACACCGCGGTACTGTCGATCGCTGACGTCTCCCAGGCTGAGGACGGGACGTTTCAGTTTACGGTGACGAGTTCTAATCCAACCGAAAGCGACGTCACGGTAGCATTCACGACCGCAACTATTGCTAACGAAGCAACCGATGGGAGTGACTTCTCTGGAACGACATCGACCGCCACGATCACCGGTGACAGCTCTGACACGACAGCCACGTTCACCATCACGGTAACGGACGACAACATCGTCGAAGATGACGAAACGTTTAATGTCAATCTAACGAACGCTCAGTTCAATGGCGGAACTGATGCCACGCGAGCCACACTGACCGGCGGTGATGCCCAGGCACTTGGGACGATTCAGAACAACGACACCGCAGTCCTCTCAATCGCTGACGTCAGCCTCGCAGAAGATGGAACATTTACCTTCATGGTGACCAGTTCCAACCCAAGTGAGAGTGACATCACAGGCACGATCGACACGGCAGATATTGCCAGCGAAGCCGTGGCAGGGACTGACTATACCGCGATCTCCGGCGGGACGTTCACGATTACCGGCGATAGCTCGGACACCACTGACACCTTCGCTGTGACGGTCAATGACGACAACATTGTCGAAGACGACGAAACGTTCGACGTGAATCTGTCCGGTGCACAGTTCGGTGGAGCAACGGATTCTTCACGAGCGACCTTCACGGGCGGCGACGCCGCGGCATTGGGAACGATTCAGAACAACGACACCGCAGTTCTGTCGATAGCAGATGTCAGCCAATCGGAAGACGGTACATTCACTTTCACGGTGACCAGTTCAAACCCGACTGAAAGTGATATTACGGGGACGATCGACACGGCCGATATCGCGAGTGAGGCCGCTGCGGGATCAGATTACACGGCAATTTCCGGCGGAACGTTCACAATTACCGGCGACAGCTCAAGCACGACGGATACGTTTAATGTCACGGTCAGCGACGACACGGTTGTCGAGGGCGATGAGACCTTCAATGCAGACCTGTCCAATCCACTGTTCGCCGGCGGTTCAGACGCATCTCGGGCCACGTTCACCGGCGGTGATGCCCAATCTTTGGCGACGATTCAGGACAACGACACTGCCCAGTTGGTTTTCGACATGACATCCAGTTCAGTCAACGAAGCCGTGGCTGGCGGCATGCACAACGTTGTTGTTTCACTGCTCGTGACGGCCAACGGGGCAGCCAACAATGGAACGCTTGAGGGCGACATTACTGTGCAGGTCGACGATCTTCAGACTGGTGACGCAACACGAGGTGTGGATTACACCAGCGACGCTGACCCACAAACGTTGACATTTACGTCAGCATCAGTGAGTGGTGACGCTTCGCAGAATTACACACTGAACATCACGAATGATGGCGATCAAGAGAGCAACGAGGTAATTAACCTCGCACTGATCAATGCAAGTGCTCTGGCGACAATCGATGCCGCCCGCGACGATCACACCGTCACGATAATCGATGATGATACACCAAGTATTTCGGTTGCACCCGTCGCCGGAAACACGTCAGTTAACGAGAATTCTGGAACGAATCTCATCTACCGATTTACGCGGGACGGCGACGCAAGTACTCTGCTGACCATCAACTTCAGCATCGCTGGCCTCGCGGGCAGTGGCGACTTCACGGTTGACGACTCGCCGACCGAAGTCACCTTCTCAGGTACGACCGGAACAATCGCACTTGGCAATGGCGTCACGTCATTTGACCTGAACATCACACCAACCGGCGACACCACCGTCGAACTGGACGAAACGGTGGTCGTCACAGTGGATGCTCAAACAACTGGCAACACATACAACGTCGGAGTGCCATCGTCCGGAACGGGAACAATTCAGAACGATGATTCTGCAACCATTTCCGTCTCCGCCCCTATGGTCACCGAGGGCGGAACACTGGCGTTCCAGCTCACAATTGACAATCCAGTCGATGTCGACGTGACTGCCGATCGAGCGACTTCAGACGGTACAGCCACCGCAGGCTCAGATTACACAGCTTTGACCGCGTCCAATGTGACTCTTTTCAGTGCTGGTTCAACCAGCACTTTCACCGTTAATGTTACGACCTCGGATGACAGTCTTGTTGAACTCAGCGAAACACTGAATCTCGTTGTGTCCAATCTTCTGGCAGCTGGCCGTGATGTTTCATTCAGCGGAGCTGGCGCATCCCTGACCGGCACCGGAACGATCAACGACAACGACACGGCCACGTTCAGTATTGATGACGTCACGGTCAACGAAGGAGATGGCACAGCAACCTTCACTGTCTCGCTGGACAAGGCTCTGGATACGGCAGTCGATATCGACGTGAGCTACGGTGGCGGTACGGCAACAGGCGGCAATACTGATTACGACTCTGCAACGGACACCGCCAGCTTTGCTTCCGGATCAACAGCCAGCCAGCAGGTCACGGTCGCCATTACAGACGACAACCTCGTCGAACTGACTGAAACGTTCACCGCGAGCCTTGCTGTGAATGCCGGTACGCCCACAGGTGCTCGAAGCGTTGACGTTTCAGATACCGGCACCGGAACGATCAACGACAACGACACGGCCACGTTCAGTATTGATGACGTCACGGTCAACGAAGGAGACGGGACGGCGACGTTTACGATCACGTCTTCGAATCCGATCGACATTCCGATTGACATCCGAGTTTCTTATGCCGACGGCACAGCAACAGGAACTCCAGGCGGCACCCTGGGTGACTTCGACAACGATGCAGACACCGTCACACTGTCAGCGAACACGACTATGGTCACGACGACAGTTGCAATTACTGACGACGCGACGGCCGAGAATGATGAAACGTTCGCTGCATCACTTAGCACCGCAACTCCTGTCGGAAGTCGAACAATCGACCTGTCTGACACCGCGACGGGAACGATCACAGACAATGACGCCATCCGCGTCAGTATTGCAGTTGCGCCAACAACCGTCGGCGAAGAGAGCGCCACCGACCTCGTCTACACGATCACGGCGGCCTCAGCACCAGCAAGTGACGTTACTGTATCCTTCGACGTGTCAGGCACGGCAACGTTGACTGATGACTACACCGTTTCCGGTGCGGCAACATTCACGGCAAGCGAAGGCACTGCTGTCATCATAGCCGGGTCGACCAGTGCAGAAATTCGAGTCACTCCAGTTGATGACATGGAGACCGAGGGGACCGTGGCTCTGCCAGATGAAACTGTCATCCTGACGCTTACCGATACCAGTGTTGAATACAATCTCGACCCGCCAAATTCAGCAATCGGGAACATCACTGATGACGAAGCCGCTGCAACAGCCTCGATCGTCAATCTGAACGACGGCGTCAATGACGACGTTGAACTGATCATCGATGCGGGATCATATGTTGTGCGAAGCACTTCGGGACCAATGACGGAGTTCTTCCGTCGGTCCATCAGTTCCGTAACGGCGATCACAATCAATGGCGGAAACAACGACAGCGATACTATCTCGATTAACTTTGCTAATGGAAATCCGGTACCACCAGTCAATCCGCTGATTACCCCCTCTGGCGGAATCACGATCAACGGTGGCGCGGCAGGCAACGACACAGTCACGCTCGACAACGTTGGTGCTACTTTCGCAACACACACTTACGACTACGCGAATGCCAACGACGGAACCATTACTCTGAATGATGGTGCTGATGACACAACCATCAACTTCACGGGTCTGGAGCCAATCACGAACGACGGAACTGCGACAGACATTGTTTTCAATCTGCCAGCTACAAACGATGACGCATCCCTGGCAGATACAGGAACGTCATCTGATGGCATGATGAGCCTTATCAGCAATAGTACAACGTTCGAAGCCACGACGTTCGTCGTCCCAACGACATCGCTGACGATCAACGCTGGTGACGGAGATGACACCGTCTCGTTTACTTCAGCGGATGATTCGCTCGTTCCGAACGATTCGTCAAACATGAATTCACAGACGGTGATCATTAACGGTGACGCCGGCAACGATATCCTCGTTGGCTCGTCATTCAACGATGTCATGAACGGCGGAGCGGGCAACGATGTTGTCAATGGCCGGGCCGGAAATGACACTCTGGGCGGCGACGCTGACAACGACACACTGCTGGGGGGCGGCGGTGACGATAATCTGTTCGGTGGCGACGGTGCTGACCGAATCAAAGGGCAAGGTGGTACTGACTCTGTGGGCGGTGGAGCAGGCGACGACACGATCGAAGGTGGTGCCGGAACTTCATCACTTCGTGAAGAAGGAAACGTCGATCTCACCATCCGATCCAGTGGGGATGCAATCATTCTCGAAGGACTGGGGACCGACCTGATCACCGGAACTTACACGACTGTCGAGCTGATCGGTGGTTCGTCCGGAAACCGGCTTGATGCTTCAGAGTACACCGGCAATGTAACGCTTGACGGTGCAGGCGGTGATGACACCCTGATTGGGACATCGAATGTCGACAGCATTATTGGTGGTACTGGCACTGACCGAGCTATCATAAGAGTCAGAGGCAATGTTGCAGTTACTGACGGCGGGGTGTTTGGTCCAGGCGGTGACTTCCTGGACAGTGTCGATTCACTTCAAATTGAAATTGATGATGAAACCGGTGCGAGAGTTGACGCTTCGACTTACACGCTTGGTCGAGTGACAATCATCGGTAGCGGTGGACGGGACACGATTATCGGCTCGTCTCAGAACGATTTCCTGAACGGTCGAGGTGGTCGCGACCAGGTCTTCGGTGGCGATGGCAATGACCGACTCCTCGGTGGCGGAAGCGGCGACCTGCTTGTTGGTGGCGATGGTCGGGACACGATTCTTGGTAATTCAGGAATTGACACGATCAGCGGTGGCGAAGGCAACGACCGTATCGTCGGCGGCAACCAACGCACCGTTCTGCGTGAAGAAGGCTTCTCTGGAGATGTTACAGTTGCCAGCAACGGGCAAGCCGCGACCATCACCGGTCTGGGCAACGACAATCTGAAAGGTACCTTCACCGAAATTGAGCTGATCGGCGGCGACGGGCCAAACAGGATTGACGCCTCAGGCTTCAACTTTGCCATCACGCTTCAAGGTGGCGGCGGTGACGACACTTTGATTGGTGGCAGCCAGGGCGATTCTCTGGATGGTGGAGACGGCACAGACCAGATTCAGCAGACAGTTGATCTTGAGCAAATCCTGACCGACACACTGGTGACTGGCCGAGGTGCAGACACGCTCACCAGCATCGAAGAAGCTGTGCTTATCGGTGGCGATTTCGGAACGAACATTGACGCCAGTGCATTCACCGGTAAGACAACGCTCATCGGCAACGGTGGCGGTGACACGCTGATCGGTGGCTCAAATGACGACGTGCTCTCTGGTGGTGACGGTGAAGACAAACTGTTCGGACTGGGGGGCAATGACACGGCCGACGGAGGCGACGGTAACGACAGTGTTGTTGGTGGCGACGCTGATGACATCCTGCTTGGCGGTTCAGGTAACGATACGCTGCTGGGCGAAGCCGGTAGTGACACACTGCTCGGTGAAGACGGAGACGACAATGTCGACGCCGGTAGCGAAACGGACACCGCCACAGGTATTGGTAATGGCGAAGCCGACGATGACGCAGATACGGTCAGTGGGGCGGAATCGATCGACGACGCTTTTGTGTTTGACTTCGATTCAATCGTCGCCGGTTTCTGATCAGACAGTACTTCGTCTAAAGCGAAAAATGCAGTAGACAAGGCCCGGCCGATGGTTACGATCACGGACCTTACTTCTTAGGCGATCTTGTTTTCGGATGTCCGCATCAAAATGGATAGCCGTCAGTCTCCAGATGATTGTTCAACAGGCAAGTGAATTCACGGTCTGACGATCACAACCCGCTGCTGGCCCGCACGCGACGGGCTCTATGAATGGCCAATGAAAAACTGCGACGAATGATTATCGTCGAAGCTGCTCGAATGATGTACGAACGGCGTGAGACCGAGTATTTCCGAGCCAAGATGAAGGCTGGAAAGCGACTCTGCCACGGTTGGGTGAAACCGTCAGACATCCCAAGCAATGCCGAAGTCCGCGATGAAATTCAGCGGATGACGTGGCTCTTCGAAGGCAATTCACGCTTCGACAAGCTTCGAGACATGCGTATCCAGGCCTTGCGCATGATGCACCTGCTCAAGCACTGCAAGCCGAAAATTATCGGCAGCACACTCACGGGACATATACGCCAAGGCTCCGATATCGACATCCACTGCTTTGTCTCCAGCACCGACGCCGTAACGGCAACACTCGATCTCGAGTGCATGGAATATGACCTGGAGTTCAAACAGGTTCGCAAGAACGGTGAGGAACGAGTCTTCACACACATCCACATCCGGGATGAATACCCAATTGAATTGACGCTCTACCCATCAGGCAAAGCGAGTTACGTTTTCAAGAGTTCAATCACCGGTAAGGCGATGGAACGCGCGACCTTGGCCGAATACGAACAGTTTCTGCGCGATGAGTATGCTGGGATCGACCTCGCCGAGGAACTGGAATCAGCAGAAGACTCGATCGATCGGTTTCAGGTCTACCGATCATTGCTACTTCCGATGGATGGTTACGAACAGTCGAAAAAGTATCACCCCGAAGGTGACGTACTGTACCACAGTCTGCAGGTCTTTGAGCTTGCTCGCGACGAACTTCCATACGACGAAGAGTTCCTGCTCGCAGCGTTGCTGCATGACGTCGGCAAAGGTGTCGACCCGAGTGATCACGTCGCCGGCGGACTCGATGCTCTGGATGGTCACATTTCCGAACGGACCGCCTGGTTTATTAAGCATCACATGCAAGCGCATCTCGTACGAGACCGGACGATCGGGCACCGAGCGCACAGGCGTCTTAAGGAGTCGCCAGACTACGAGGACTTGATGATCCTCGAAGACTGCGATCATAACGGCAGACAGCCCGGCACCATCGTGTGTGATCTTGACGACGCTTTGGATTACATTCGTGACCTTGCACGGCAATACGGATAGCTGTTTCAGAGCGTCATCAAAAAGAGTTTGCTCCTTGAAGTTCATTCCCCCGACGCCTATCAACTGCATCACTCGCAGGTTCTGAAATGACTGACCAATACCCCGTGAACTGGGAACTTGATTCACTCTATCCGCATCCCGAGACGGCTGAGTTTCGAGTGGCGATCGATCAGATTAAGTCTGAGTTGTCACAACTAGCCGATCTATCTGAGACCCTTCCGCCGGTAAGTACAACTGCAGACACAGTTGACATGTGGGCGGCGTTCCTGAACAGACATGCTGCGGCTCATGCCGAGTTTTCAGCGATCAATGCGTTCGTTGGCTGCCACGCTGCGGCCGACGCTGCAAACAAGACTTTTCAACAGTACGAAGGTGAGTTGTCGGCGCTAAGTCCGTTGCGATCTCAGGTTACGACAAACATAGAGTTTTCATTTCAAGCTGCTGATGACAAAACGTTTGCGACGTTTGTTTCCTCTGCTGGGTCGCTTGAAGAAAATGTCTACTTCCTTCAGCTTTGCCGACGGAACGCGTCTCTGCGGTTGCCAAAAGACCAGGAACTGCTCGCTGCCGCGCTGGACGTCGACGGTCTGCATGCCTGGGGACGAGTCTACGATCGGCTATCGGGCGAGCTGCGAATTCAGATTCAGCACCGGGGCGAAATTATCGACCGCTCGCCGGGGCAAGTGCAATTCGACATGCCGGAACGCGCTCTTCGCGAAAACAACTTCTACGCAGCTGATCGTGCGTGGTCGAGCATCGCTGAACCCTGTGCTGAAGCCATCAACCACATCGCAGGCAGCAGGCTCTCTAAGTATCGTCGGTTGGGGATCGACCATCTGGCCACACCGCTCAACCAGAATCACATGACGCGCGAAACGCTCGACACAATGTGGAGTGCCATCACGCAGCGAAAATCCTGCGTCGTTGATTATCTCAAGAAAAAAGCTGAACTGCTCGGCGTGGAGCGGCTGTCGTGGTTCGACCAACAGGCTCCACTACCCTCAAGCGGAAACACTGCATCCTCGGCACTGTCTTACGAAGAGGCGTGCGACCTGACCATCAATGCGTTCTCGGAGTTCAACCCAGAACTGGGTGAGTTCGCCAGAATGGCGGTTGCTGAAAAGTGGATCGAAGTTGAAGATCGGCCAGGCAAGCGGCAAGGAGGATTCTGCACGGATATCCCAACTCGGAAACAGTCGCGGATCTTCATGACGTTTACACACAGCAACGACAGCATGTCGACGCTCGCACATGAACTTGGCCATGCATATCACACCTGGGTCTTGCGAGATCAACCAGCCTTTCTACGTGATTATCCGATGAACCTGGCGGAAACAGCTTCCACGTTTGCCGAGTCTGTCCTCTGTGAATGCCGACTTGCTGCGGCGTTGACGAAGCAGGAAAAGCTGGAAATCCTCGACGGAATGCTCGGTGACTCCGTCGCGTTCCTGATGAACATCCACGCGAGATTTATTTTCGAAAACAACTTCCACAACGAACGAGCGACCGGCGAAGTTGGTGTCGACAGACTCTGCGAACTTATGAAGTCCGCTCAGCAGGAAGCGTACTGTGACGCGCTGACTGAAGACGGCTGGAATCCGAACTTCTGGATCTCGAAGCTGCACTTCTACATCACCGACTGGCCGTTCTACAACTTCCCCTATACCTTTGGATACCTTCTGTCTCTTGGTACCCATTCTCTGGCCAAAGGATCGACTGATTTCCCGAAGCAGTTCAGTGACTTTCTGATCGCGACAGGCTGCCAGGACGCAGAAGCTGCTGTCGAATCTTCGTTTGGTTACGATCTCCGCCAGCCTGAATTCTGGAACCGCAGTCTCGACATTATCGAACAACGCGTTACTCAGTTTCTCGACATCGCCAATTGAATGCCAACAGGCAGGTCTCAAACAGGCCGCGTTTCAGGCAGATACTCTTCTCGCCAGGTGGACGACGGGGGATTGGGTTCCCTTATTATGGAATCAGTCGACCGGTTTCGCGATGTTCCTGAGGCGAGGTCTGGAAACGGGACTCGTCGAGGCCTGGCAATTTAAATTTCTCAAATTCACCATTGCGGATTTGTGCCGGAATTTCTGCCTCGGAACCCGCGTTCAGCCACACCGCAAACAGGAAATGTTCCCGCGGCACGTGACCGGCGGCCCACAGGGCGACGGTCCAGCGAAATCATGCCAGTACCAGTGATGGTTATTCGCCGCCCTTCAGAAGGTACGCGGTGAGGTCGCGAATTTCGTCGATGGACATCTTATCAAGCAACCCGGCAGGCATGATGGACGTGGTGAGTTCTCGGCGTTCTTCGACGTCGCTTTTCCTGATATAGAAGACTTTTCCATCGGTGCCTACGTAACCTTGCGAACCGCCTTCTCTGCCGACAATGAAGCCGGTGTGGACTTTGCCGTCCGTGGTGATGATCAATTGCGGCCGGTAATACGGTGCGAGATCGGCGTTGGGATTCACGATATGCTGCAACAGTCGCTTGCGATCGATTTTGCTCTGCCGATGGATTGCTGTCAGGTCTGGACCAATATCGTTACCGCGGCCGTTCATCGAGTGACACTTGTGGCAGCTGCCGAGTTTCGACCGAAAAAACAATCGACGACCGGCGGCTGTGTTAACCTTTGCTGAGACGTCGGTAAGAAGTCGTTCCCATGCATGGATGTCGGTAGCCGGTGGCTTGGCCTTGAGTTTCCGCTTAAGCAACCCGGATTCAATGAGAGTTCGTTCGGCCTCTGTGGAAATGCTCGAGTTCTTATCTTTGACGAGCTGTTCCAGCATCGCTGCATGATCTGAAGAAAAATCCGCGAGGCCGGCAATTGCGTCGGCTCGCAGATTCGGATCGATCGACGCGTCCGTGGCCAGCCTGGCAAGGATAGAACCACGTTTTTCATCCGAATGAAGCGTCAGTGAGCGAATGGCTTCACGCTGAATCGCCACGTCTTTAGAGCCAGCGATCATGGCGAGTATTTCAACCGTCAGTGACTTGTGATCAATGTTCACACTTTGCAGGGCCAGTGCTCGCAGTGCAGCAGGCCGGCTGTCGTCAGTTGCCAGCTTGAGCAGAGTTTCGCTCGGCGAGAACTCACCTTTCGACGATCCACTGATTTTGTCGAGTGCCGCGATTACGGCTGGTAAACTGCGGCGACTTGTGTCGGCTCGGTTCAATAACTGTTCAAGATTCGGCCGGTACTGCGACAGGCCTTCGTCGGCGATCCATTTGATGCCAGTGAATCGAACGTCTTCGGAAGCATCATTCAGCAGCAACGGGATGATGTCTGCCTGTCCTTGTGGGGACAGGCGTTTAAGGGCTACTGCATGGTGCGCGCGGGCGACGGCGCTGGTGTTGGATTCCCAGTCATAGGACGTGAGGGCCTCAGGATTTCGAGTCAGGATGTGAATGGCTTCCGTGCGGACGTATGGATCGGCGTCGCCGAGCAACGCGATTGCCGCCTGTGGAGAGAGCACTGCTTTCGGCTCACGAGGTACGGGAATAAGACGAATCGGCTTTTTGAATTCAGCTCGCCAAACTCGTCCGTGACCATGCACCGGGTAGGATAGTTTTACCCAGTCGGTGAAGTAGAGATATTTGCCATCCGCGGAGTAAGAAAAATGAACCGGCCGGAAATTGTCGGGACCACTGATGAACTGCTCCCGCTCTGCGACGAACGAAGCCCCGTTCTTCTTTAAAGGATGAATGTCGATGCGATTGTCGGTCCACGATGCGGACAGCAAATGCGCCCGGCCGTAAGTTGTCACGCCACAGGCCGCTTCACCAAGTGGTCCAATCATGCTCAGCGTACCGGGGATCTCGCCGTACCAACTCACCAGAGGGTGGCGTCCCGATCGGCCGTAGCGATATTCATAGCCAAAATCGGCACCCGGAATGACGTGCAGCAGTCGATTCGGAGGTGTACTGTTGGGGTCGTTGTCTGTCGAAAAAAGATTGCCAGCCAGATCGTACGTCATGCCGAATGCATTCCAGTGGCCAGTACTTAGTCGCTCCAACTTGCTTCCGTCAGTGCGACATCGGTAGGTAGAACCGCCCTCGCCACCGCCGCTCAACCTGGTACCGTCGGTGCCGACAAAGGCGTAGTCCGCACCCAGGTTTTCACCAAATCCAAAAGCCAACCAATTCGGGTTTGCGGGGTCAATTGCCAGCCCGCCGACACCGTTATGCGGATAGTCACCGTCGGTCTCGCAGCTCACCAGCTTTTCTGGCTCGCCTTCGGCTTTTTGCAGAGACGCTGCATCACGGAAGCGACCGACAAACCATCGCGTGCTGAAATACAGATGGCCGTCCGGACCAAACATCAAATCCGTGCTGAAGACATGGCCCTCGTAAAAGACAGACCGTTTGTCGGCAGTACCATCGCCATCGGTATCTTCAAAGAGGAGTATCCGATCTGTCTTTGGACCGTCGTAGTTCGAGTTGCGTTTGTGCGTATGATTTTCCTGAACGAAGACTCGGCCGTCGGGCGCGACGGCAACTCCAACTGGCGTCATGATGTCAGGGTTTTCCGCAAACAGCGTGATGCCGGCGATGCTGGGGTGATGTGCCTTCGGAATGAAGTCGGTTTGGGCGACCGCACGACTGCCCGCGGTGAGCAAAACCACCACAACCAGTGCACTGGTTCCTGCATTTCTTAAGTCGTTATTGATTCCTGGCATGCTGTTGATTCTATATTTGCTGGTGGCAGATCAACGGTGTTCTGAGCTTCTCTCGCCCGTGCGGAATTCGACCAGGCAATCGGCAGTGTCCTACTCAATTCAGCGACTGGCCACTGCTTCCGTGCGATCGTACTTTAATGTCGCAACACTGTCTTCCGAGAGCCTGTTCGACATGTGAATGTCTGATTTGGGGAACGGATGCAGTTCGCGATTCATCCCTGGCATTGAATGCAGAACGGAGCTTCGGGTATGAATTCCAGTCGTTCAGGCGGGATATCAATGCCACATCGAACGCACTTGCCGTACGTGCCGGCTTCCGCGCGGACCAGCGCTGCTCGTACGCGAGCCAATTGAGACGCTGCGTTCCGACGGCCATGTTCCGCCATCTGGTGTTGCTGATACTCGTCCATAAAAGTGAGGCGACCGACAGCGCTGTCCATTTTCGGTCGATTATCCGAACGATCTACTTCTTCAAGACGTTTCGATAGTTCCAGCTCGAGTTCGTTAAGTTGAACTTTCGCGGCGGCCAGCGAACTGTTGTCAGTCGTCATTGTGATTCTCCGATAGAACCTCGATCCGGCACGGCCCCAGCGTGAGCACAAACACCGG
>JACLAC010010803.1_pt1 | contig 52774 bp, 54 predicted proteins | sample 8027881 | NCBI WGS metagenome assembly JACLAC01 (sample SAMN15725517, study PRJNA655200) | protist metagenome | isolation source: fluorescence activated cell sorting (FACS) single amplified genomes of... | place: Spain: Blaines Bay Microbial Observatory, Mediterranean Sea | collected 2016-01-19 | reverse complement strand
AGTTCGCCTGGAAGGCATCGAGGTTTTTCACTTTCCTGTCCTGCCATTTCCAATGCTTCAAGGCCTAGAGCACGAAGTCTTTGTCGCGCAGCCGCATCAAGGAAATGGGGTCATGCAAGCGCTAGTCGTTGTCGTCGTAGACACGGCGCATGTTCCGAATGTTCTTCTGAATGCGGAGAACGGCACCGTGTGCGAGACGAGGTTGGTTTGGGTAAATCTTCAGGGATTGTGAGCCCTGGCAATTATTATTGCCCGGCCCGTTCTGATATCACCGGACGAACATCAGCAATTTTCAGTGCAGCCTCCAGCGCCAATCCTACGGATATGAGCCGTTGCTCGTCAAAGAGTCCCGCCCATAGGGAAAGTCCCCGCGGGACGTGATGCATCTCTGGGGCAGGTCCATGCTCCGAGCGTTCCTGATCAAGGAGAGATCCCTGCGTGCGGCTCGGAAGATCCTCGAAGCCAGCCCGAATGTGGAGGCAAGGGTGCCCGGTGAAGTTACTGGCGACGAGCATGGGGCCCGTTGAGAATGGCCCTACAATTACGTCCACCTCGTTAAATGCGGTATCCAAGGCTTCCATCACGAGATAGCGCAGGCGGTCGAGTTGCACGTGATCCACCGCTGACAAGAAGCGGGCTGTTCGGAAAATATTGGGCCAGGCATCGAATGCTTGCCAGCTCAATAAATCGTCTCGGCCAGATAGGGTTAGGTCTTCGAAGGCCGCTGCCGCTTCGGCATAAACAATGTTCATGAGCGCATCGTAGGGCAGGTCTGGGAGCTCAATCTCGACAACCGACATTCCCAGGGATTTCACCACGTCCAGCGCCTTGCGATCGCAATCGGTCGCGCCCTCGGCGTAAGCGATGGGTAAATAACCAATCCTGATGCCGCTGATAGGGCTTGAGGCATCAATCGTGAAGGAAGAGGGGATGCCGGAAGGGTCGCGGACATCTGGCCCATTGATCGCTTCGAGGACCAGTGCCGTGTCCTCGACGCCACGACAAATCGGCCCCACCTTGTCGAGGCTCCAGCAAAGCGCCATGGCTCCGTGGCGGCTGACGCGCCCAAATGTGGGCCTCAGGCCCGTTGCCCCGCATCGTTCGCTCGGCGAGGTGATTGAGCCCAGGGTCTCGGTTCCAATCGAGAAGGCACACAGGCCAGCCGCTGTGGCTGCCGCAGAACCGGCGCTCGAGCCGCTGCTGCCCTCCTCGATGTTCCATGGGTTGCGCGTCTGGCCGCCGTACCAGAGATCGCCATAGGCTAGCGCGCCCAGGGCAGTTTTGCCCAGCAGGACGGCGCCGGCGTCCCTGAGCTTGCCGACGATCGTGGCATCTTGGTCCGGCACACGTCCCCTGAAGGCTTCTGCGCCCCAGGCGGTTTCTACACCCGCGGTATCAAACAAGTCTTTGAGGCCGTAGGGGATGCCGTGGAGTGGACCAAGGTAGCGCCCTTGTCTGAGGAGGGCGTCCATGGCTCTCGCTTGGGTTAAAGCGATATCAGGCGTGACTGTGGCAAAGCAGTTCAGGTCAGGATCAAGGGCCTCAATGCGTTTGAGGTATATCGACGTGATGCGTTCGCTTGAAAGCACGCCCGCTTCAATCCAGCTGGACAGTTCAGGCAGGTGGGCGAAGGCTATGTCCTCATCACTGTCGGGCAAGGCGGTCTGTGGCTTTGAACGGTGTGGCGTGCCGTCGGCGGGCATCTGAAATCCCGGTAAGCGCGGATCAAATCGCAGCGCCATCGGTACGGAATTGGATAGGGTCACCTCTCGACGAGCTTTGGTGGCCAGAAGCTGGCTCTCCAACACTTCGAGGATCTGGAGGCGCTCGCGGTCCGTATAGGTGACGCCGACAATCGACTCTGCTGCTTTGATATCGTCGGGTGTGGCCATAGCAGGGCCCCCTTACTCCTGGTCGTCAGTCGCGCCGTCGCCCGCAAGTGTTAGACAACGAGGGGCCTATTTGTCCACGGTGTCATCCTGACCGGTCCCGAAGGATGGCGTTCGCCAAAGGATACTCATTCCGCATCAGGTTAGCAGCACAGACAGCCGTATCATAAAGCCCGCGGATGCTGGAAAAGCCGCGATGCTCACTGTCTCGTACGGTACGAAGCTTGAGCCAATCTCATCCTAGACGCTGCCCTTGGCCGGCTGAACTCGAAACGCTTGGCGGCGCGCCCCAAAATGCGGGCAAAGCGATGTCCCGGGCAGAGTGCGCACAATTTCGTGCGGATGATTCTGCAGCGGCTTATCATGCAAAAAAGGAAGAATGGTAGCGAGGGAGGGATTTGAACCCCCGACACGAGGATTATGATTCCCCTGCTCTAACCAACTGAGCTACCCCGCCACGGTGCAGCGTGTCTACGAGGCGGGGAGCCGGGGGTCAAGCCTCTAGGTGGTAATGCGCCTTGACGTGAAAACAAGCCTCAGTCGCGGTTGACGCAAGGCGGTTGCGAAGGGGTGTGCTGTAGCCGTTTCCAGCGCGGCGGCATAGCGCATGCGTGTGCCCACAATCGTGCCCAATGAGGCAAGTGTGATCAGGCGTGTTTATAAAATTTTATACACCCTGAGTTAGAAGCCAAGCATCAAACAGGAGCGGGGTGTGCCCGCTCCGGTCATTATTGTAACAGGAGAGACTCATGACAGATCCACTGGCTTCCATTTTTGCCCCACTGCGCCCCTACGCGGGCTGGGCGCTTCGCCTTACCTTTGGTGTGACATTCATCTTTTACGGGTACGCCAAGATCACGGGCCTGGGCGGTTTCGCTGAAATGATGCTGGGTGGTAATACTCTGCTCGCGGCCCTGGTCGCTTTTGCTGAAGTTGCTGCGGGTATCGGGATCATTGGCGGTGCCTTTACCAGCAGTTTGGTCACGCGCCTCGCCGGTTTGGCGGTGATTCCTGTGATGCTGGGGGCGATTTTCATGGTGCATTTGCAGAACGGCTTTCACTTCATGGCGCAGCCCAATGATCCAACGCCTATGGGTGGTTGGAACTTTCAGTTTGTCTTAATGGGGATTGCGGTTTTCTACCTGCTCTCGGGCAACAAGGACATCGAGAGCTCGGCAGACGCCTAACCGCGCTCAGACACGGTCATTGAGGCGATGGACTGGCACGGCCAGGACATCGCCCTTGTTCAACCAAGCCGCCGTTCAGCACCGGCGATCCAGCCGCCGCCGAGCAAGCGTTCATTGTCGTAGAAGACGGCGGCCTGTCCCGGTGCCACGCCTGCGTGTGGTTCCATGAGCGTCACTTCAGCCCTATCGCCTTCGAGCAGGGTCAGGGCTGCGTCCAGTGGTTCCATGGCTGAACGCAGCTTGACCCGGATACGCTGGGGCGCGTCGCAATCGATGGTGCCGCCCAGCCAGTTGACGTCGCGCACGTGCACAATGTTGCGATCCAGTGCCTCGCGCGGGCCAACAATGACCTGCCGGGCTTCGGGATCGAGCTTTACCACGTAAATTGGCTCGCTAAGGCCGCCGATGCCCAGTCCTTTCCGCTGACCAATGGTGTAGCCAATGATGCCGCGATGCTGCCCCAGCACGCGGCCATCCATATGGACGATATCGCCGGGTTGATCGGCTTCAGGCCGCACTTTGCGCACCACGCGGGCATAGTCACCATCCGGGACGAAGCAGATATCCTGACTGTCAGGTTTGTCGGCAATCGCCAGTCCAAGTTGCTGAGCCAGCTCCCGCGTCTTTGATTTGGGCCAGGCACCGAGCGGAAAGCGCAAAAAATCAAGCTGCTCTGCCGTGGTGGCAAACAGGAAATATGACTGGTCCTTACCACCATCGTAGGCGCGGTATAGCGATGGTGTTCCGTCATCCTCAATGCGTCGGTCGATATAGTGACCCGTCGCCAGAACATCGCCTTTGAGATCCTTGGCCGTATCCAGCAAGTCACGGAACTTGACGGTCTGGTTGCAGCGAACACAGGGGATCGGGGTTTCACCCATCAGGTAAGAGTCGGCGAAGTCATCAATGACGCTGTCACGGAACCGGCTTTCGTAATCCAGCACGTAGTGAGGGAAATCCATCATCTCTGCCACGCGCCGGGCATCATAGATGTCCTGACCGGCACAGCATGCGCCACGCTTTTCGATCGCGGCACCATGGTCGTAGAGCTGCAGCGTGATGCCGACGACGTCATAGCCTTCGGCTTTGAGCATGGCGGCGGTGACGGAGGAGTCCACGCCACCAGACATGGCGACAACGACCCGCGTGTCGCTAGGGGCTTTGTTAAGGCCGAGTGAATTCATGGGTTCAAGGTCCAAGGTTCATTCGTATGATTGAGCAGAAATAATCCGTGTCGCGTGCTAACGCCAGTGCCGTGGCGGCTAGGGCTGCAATGCTACTCGAAAGTCGTGTCCAGTTCTTTGGCTTTGAGCAAGCGGCGTGGATGTGCGTTGAAGCGACGAAGGATGAGGTGGCTGACCACCCAATAGGTTGCAGCAGCTGGAATACAGACCGCTTGCCCGAACTGCCCAAATACCACGCCATAAAGCAGGAACACGATCATCGCTCCAAGCTCTTGAATGGTATAGTCCAGATCTCTGCCCCCCAGGGTTACAAGAACAAAAACCATGCCGCAGAGGCTGGGTAACGCCGCCACAATAAAAATTGCCACCCATATACGCCTTCGGCACAGTTCCCATATCAGGGCGCTGCTGGTTGAGCAGAAGAGCAGGATGGCGGTTGCCACAACAAAGTCCGGATAGGCGTTGTTTATCAGGTCAGAGACAAAGACCATGATGACCCCAAAACTGACGATCAAGGCAGCGAGCAGTCCAACCGAGGTAGCAAGGTAGCGCGTTTGAAGGCGTGTCATGGTGACAATCCCGTCATGGAAGCCTTTCCCGTTCCGCCTTGAAGTAAACGCATTTCAAGATGGTTTGCCTAGATTTGGCGGGCCATAGCAGGGGGAAACTGAGAATTACCCTGCCGTTTTACCCCGTGGGGGCAAAAATCGCAAAAAACGCGAACTTTTTTCTGTCTAGTATCTTGCGCTCTGTCTAGATGCCCCCAAATCTAGACATGTGAGTTGACAGTGTCAGGTCTGGGGCGAGCAAGCCAACAGAACCCGGCGCCCAGCCTCACGCAGAAACCACTGAACGTGCTAGGAGAAAATAGAAATGAATGCAGTTGCGAATGGTGCAATGGCGTCGGGAGCTGGGTCGAAGTCAGGCTTTGGTGGCATTTGGGCGCCTTGGGCGCCGGGTGCGATCGGTGCCATGGTTCTTGGCTTCGTTGTATTCTGGCCCGTTGGCTTGGCAATCCTGAGTTATAACCTGTGGGGCACCTGGTGGAGCTCTGAGGAAGGTCGGTCGAGATCGTCCGGCAAGCGGTGGGGTGGTCCTCGAAAGCCTTGGCGCAGAGCCACGTCTTCGGGCAACAGCGCTTTTGACACCTATAGGGATGAGACGATCAAGCGACTGGAGCAGGAAGAGAAGGACTTCCGGTCCTACATCGAGGAACTGCGCGCCGCCAAAGATCGTGACGAGTTCGACCGTTTCATAAATTCCCGAGACAGCCAAAGAACTGCCAATGAAGGGCGCGGCGGCCCGACGGGAACCGGTGCCAACGGCTTTTAATTAGGTGGCGCATGAAATGCGCGTCCGTACCCCTATCCCTAGATAGGGTATGATCCACCGAGGCCCGCTGCTTTACTTAATGAAGCGCGGGCCTAAGTGTTCGGTTGGAGAACGTGCGCCAAAATTGCCAAAGTGACGGCAATGCCTGGCACAACGAGCCGACCAGTAAACTGTACAGCTTTACTCAACCTTGTCTGCGCTCTTATATCCCCCAGGGCACTCTCTAAATTCTTTACAGCCTCTACTATTTCCCGGCGCTTTTCGTCGCTGCAATCCGTAATGCTTGCCTCATACCTCCCAATTCTTAGAGTTACACAGCCCTCAACATTTACGGTTACTTCAGGACAACCAAGGTCTTTTATCTCAGCCAAGAAGTCATCTTTATCTAGTCCACCTAGCTCCGATGACTCACAGTCATTTTCATTCCAGAAAACCACTGGCAAGATTGAATCGAATTCAAACTCAGAGAAACGTCGCCGACATATTTCACGAAATTTAGCGAAATCATTATAAGTATCTCTTGTGGAAATATGCTTCTGCGAGCCGACAAAAATCCTCCTCGCGTAGGCCTTGTCTTCGAGACTTGAAAACAAAGAATCAGCGGTTAGGTAGCAACCATATGCAACCCCTGAAATTAGTAAAAAAATGCCGCTGGAATAAAAAATCATTGATCGCTGGACGCGAAATTCCATCCCGGCGATATTCAGACTATTTTCTGCGCACTGAAGAGAAGCAGTTAATCCGAAGATCAACGCGGCGAAAATAAATGTTCTTCGGCATGCAGGCAAAGATTGAAAATTCAAATCCGTGAACCCAGAGCCCGAACTTTGCTCAGATTTTTTCACTCCAGATCCTCCTGTGCAGGGATGCTCAATTTAGCATAAAATTATAAATAAAAGAAGCGACGGCCATATTTCTTGAGTAAAGAAACGTTGGCTCCGCATAATCTTGTGAAATGCAAAGGGTCATGTCGGCCATGCGTGTGATTGCGTGGCAAAACGGGTCTCGGCTGTTGACCGGAAACCCGGCTCTCTATACACCCCGGCTCATCGCTTGCGCGCCACCGACTGATTTAGGTGGTGTGCGTTTGTCGGTTTAGCGCCGATAGCGCCTAAGGACGAGAGCAGGGTCTTCCCCTTCACAAGTCTGGATAAGCGAAGAATTTTTGCCTCACCGGCGCTCCCTCTTTAGGTTGAAGCGCAACGGTCGGGGCCGAAACTCTTTGCGTCGCTATCAGCGTTGAGTCGCTCAAATCGAGTGATGCTGAATTCCACGCTTCTGCGTGGGACACATAGGCAGACGAATAGGAAGGCTTTCATGCCCACAGTAAACCAGTTGATCCGCAAGGGCCGTCAGAACAAGCCCGTGCGTAACAAGGTACCCGCTCTTGAGGCTTGCCCTCAGCGCCGGGGTGTTTGCACCCGCGTGTACACGACCACTCCAAAGAAGCCGAACTCGGCTCTGCGGAAGGTGGCTCGTGTGCGTCTGACGAACGGCTTCGAAGTGACTTCCTACATCCCCGGTGAAGGCCACAACCTGCAAGAACACTCCGTGGTGATGATCCGCGGTGGTCGTGTGAAGGATCTGCCGGGTGTGCGTTACCACACTATTCGTGGCGTGCTGGATACCCAGGGCGTCAAGGATCGCCGCCAGCGCCGCTCGAAGTACGGCGCCAAGCGTCCGAAGTAAGATTGACCGTTTAACTCATTAGGCCAGGTGAGCCGAAGCGCGGAAAAGACCGCAGCATCTGTCACCTCCTACACTGCTTAACAGAAGGAACATCGCTATGTCCCGTCGTCACCGCGCCGAGAAACGTGAAGTTCTCCCTGATCCAAAGTTCGGGGATACGATTGTAACTAAGTTCATGAACGTTCTGATGATCGACGGCAAAAAGTCTGCCGCTGAGAAAATCGTCTACGGTGCGTTCGACCGCATTTCTGGCCGCACCGGTCAGGAAGGCGTTCAGGTGTTCCACGAAGCATTGGAAAACGTCCGCCCCCAAGTGGAAGTTCGTTCTCGCCGGGTTGGTGGTGCAACTTACCAGGTTCCGGTTGAAGTGCGCAGTGAGCGCGCTCAGGCGCTGGCCATTCGCTGGCTCATCGGCGCTTCCCGCAACCGCTCTGAGAACACAATGACCGACCGTTTGGCGAATGAGCTGCTGGATGCGGCAAGCTCTCGCGGCGCGGCGATCAAGAAACGCGAAGATACGCACCGTATGGCCGAAGCCAACAAGGCGTTCTCGCACTATCGTTGGTAATTTTTTCTAGGCTGGGTGAACCCCACTCGCCACAGTCAGGCTACAAGGAACCGCCACAATGTCACGCAGTACTCCTTTAGATCTTTACCGCAACGTCGGCATTATGGCCCACATCGACGCGGGCAAAACCACGACGACTGAGCGCGTGCTGTACTACACCGGCAAGTCCCACAAGATCGGCGAAGTGCACGACGGTGCTGCGACGATGGACTGGATGGAGCAGGAGCAGGAACGCGGCATTACGATTACCTCCGCAGCGACAACAGCGTTCTGGGGCGATCACCGCATCAACATCATCGACACCCCCGGCCACGTTGACTTCACAATTGAAGTTGAGCGCTCACTGAAGGTTCTTGATGGTGCGGTTGCCGTATTCGAAGGCGTTGCTGGTGTGCAGCCACAGTCTGAGACCGTATGGCGGCAAGCGGACCGTTACGGTGTGCCGCGTATTTGTTTCATGAACAAGCTCGACCGCCTGGGTGCAGACTTCCTCAAATCTGCTCAGACCATTGAAGACCGTTTGGGCGCGACTGCGCTGATCTGTCAGCTGCAGATCGGATGGGAGCACGAGCTCCGGGGCATGGTCGATCTGATCCAGATGAAGGGTATTGTCTGGAACGACGAGTCGATGGGTGCTGACTACGAGGTTATCGAGATTCCAGAGGACCTCGTCGATCAGGCGAACGAATACCGTGAAAAGATGCTCGAAACGATCGTCGAGCAAGACGAAGACGTTATGGAGAAGTACCTCGATGGCGAAGAGCCGGATGAGGCGACTGTAAAGGCGCTGATCCGTAAGGGTACCATTGCCCGCGACTTCTTCCCAGTGTTCGGTGGTTCTGCGTTCAAGAACAAGGGCGTACAGACCTTGCTTGATGCCGTCGTTGATTTCCTGCCGTCACCTCTTGAGGTGCCAGCGGTTAAAGGCCAAGGCGTACGGGACTCCAGCGAAGAAATCATGCGCGCGCCGTCTGATGACGAGCCGTTTGCGGCGCTGGCGTTCAAGCTGATGGCCACCCAGCATGGTAGCTTTACCTTCGCGCGGGTCTACTCCGGACGCGTGAACAAGGGCGACACGGTGATGAACTCGAACAAGGAGCGTAAAGAGCGCCTTGGTCGTATTGTTGAAATGCACGCTCGGGACTCCAAGGACGTTGAGTCCTGCGGCACCGGCGACATTATTGCTTTTGTTGGCCTGAAGGATGTGGTGACGGGTGAGACCCTGTGTGACCAGTTCAAGCCGGTTGTACTTGATCCAATGCAGTTCCCAGAGCCTGTGATCGAGCTCGCCATCGAGCCGAAGACCAAGGGCGACCAAGAAAAGCTGGGCATCGCACTGGGCAAGCTTGCTGCAGAGGATCCGTCTTTCCGCGTGAATACGGACGAGGAAAGCGGCCAGACCATTATTGCTGGTATGGGCGAGCTTCACCTCGATATTCTGGTTGACCGCATGCGGCGCGAATTCAAGGTTGAAGCCAACGTTGGCGCGCCTCAGGTCGCGTACCGTGAGAGCATCACCAAGCGTATCGAGCACACATACACTCACAAGAAGCAGTCCGGTGGTTCCGGCCAGTTCGCGCAGATTTCTGTTGTGATTGAGCCGAACGAGCCAGGTGAGGGCTTTGGTTTTGAGTCCAAGATCGTCGGTGGTTCCGTTCCAAAGGAATACATCCCTGGCGTTGAAAAAGGTTTCAGGGACCAGTCCGGCGCTGGCACGCTGGCAGGCTTCCCGTTGATCGATTGGCGTGTTGAGCTGCATGACGGCAAGACGCACGACGTTGACTCCTCGGTTGGCGCATTTGAAATCGCGGCTCGCGCATGTTTCCGTGAGGCCATTCCGATGGCTGGCGTGCAACTGCTTGAGCCTATGATGAAAGTCGAAGTCGTTACCCCTGAAGATTACATGGGCGACGTTATCGGCGATCTGAACTCTCGCCGCGGCATGGTTCTGGGCTCTGAAGCGCAGACTGGCGGCGTAACTCAAATTAACGCGTTGGTGCCGCTGGCAAACATGTTTGGCTACATCAACACACTGCGTTCCATGTCTTCGGGACGTGCACAATTCACCATGCAATTCGAACGCTACGAGCCGGTGCCAAAGGCTGTAGCCGAAGAAGTTGTGGCGAAGCTGGCCTGATTTCGGGCTAACCAGATTGAAGGGAAGAGGGGCCGCGGCTCCTCGGCCTGGACTTAGGACAGAAACCACGGGAACAAAGGGATAAGGACCCATGGCTAAGGAAAAGTTTGAGCGTAATAAACCCCACGTGAACGTTGGCACCATCGGCCACGTTGACCACGGTAAAACCACACTTACGGCAGCAATCACCAAGGTGATGTCTGACGTATATGGTTCTGCAGCAGTGGCTTTCGACGAGATCGACAAGGCGCCTGAAGAAAAGGCACGTGGTATCACGATTTCTACTGCGCACGTGGAATACGAGACTGACGCTCGCCACTATGCACACGTAGATTGCCCAGGCCACGCCGACTATGTGAAGAACATGATTACCGGCGCTGCTCAGATGGACGGCGGTATCCTCGTAGTAAACGCAGCGGACGGCCCAATGCCTCAGACCCGTGAGCACATTCTGCTTGCGCGTCAGGTTGGTGTTCCTGCTCTGGTCGTATACCTGAACAAGGTTGATCAGGTCGACGACGAAGAGCTTCTGGAACTGGTCGAGATGGAAATCCGTGAGCTTCTGTCCGAGTACGAATTCCCTGGTGACGATATTCCAATCGTTAAGGGTTCTGCTCTGGCTGCTCTGGAAGGCCGTGACGACACCATCGGTAAAGAAAGCATCGTTGAGCTGATGAAGGCGGTCGACGACTATGTTCCTGAGCCACAGCGCGCTCTGGACATGCCGTTCCTGATGCCTGTGGAGGACGTGTTCTCCATCTCCGGTCGTGGTACCGTTGTGACTGGCCGTGTTGAACGTGGCGTAGTTAAGGTTGGCGAGGAAATCGAAATCGTCGGTATCCGCGACACCCAGAAGACAACCTGTACCGGTGTGGAAATGTTCCGCAAGCTGCTGGATCAGGGCCAAGCTGGCGATAACATCGGCGCTCTCTTGCGTGGTGTTGGCCGTGAAGATGTACAGCGTGGGCAGGTTCTGTCTGCTCCTGGCTCGATCACGCCACACACCAAGTTCAAGGGTGAGGCTTACATCCTGACCAAGGATGAGGGTGGCCGTCATACGCCATTCTTCACGAACTACCGTCCACAGTTCTACTTCCGTACGACCGACGTGACTGGCGTCGTGACTCTGGATGATGGTGTGGAAATGGTTATGCCTGGTGACAACATCACCATGAACGTTGAGCTGATCGCACCGATCGCCATGGATGAAGGCCTGCGTTTCGCTATTCGCGAAGGTGGCCGGACTGTTGGCGCTGGTGTTGTTGCGACCATCGTTGAGTAAAGACGCAATGTCTTCTTGAGGTTGGGGCGATTGCGAGATCGCCCCGTTCTCAGGCTTAGGAGAGCCCCGCCATGGGGCTGTCAGACCGGAGAAAGACCGGCGGCGAATTTGTTGGAATGTGCTGCGGCAGCGCAGCGAATTTTGAGCATCGCCCATTGTTGGGCGGGCAAAGAGGACACTGATGGATAGTCAGAACATCCGGATCCGGCTTAAGGCCTTCGATCACCGCATTTTGGATAACTCCACGCGGGAGATCGTGAACACTGCCAAGCGCACCGGCGCACAGGTCCGCGGTCCAATTCCGCTGCCGACACGGATTGAGCGGTTCACCGTCCTGCGGGGTCCGCACGTGGACAAGAAAAGTCGCGAGCAGTTTGAAATTCGGACACACAAGCGTGTGCTGGATATCGTCGACCCAACACCGCAAACTGTGGACGCGCTGATGAAGCTCGACCTCGCAAGCGGTGTCGATGTTGAGATTAAGCTGCAGGCCTAAGGGCGCGGCTGATTAGTTAAGAACGCACGGAGAAAGAACCATGCGCACGGGTTTGATAGCACAGAAAATGGGCATGATGCGCCTCTTCACCGAAGACGGTACGCATCAGCCGGTCACAGTGCTTAAAATGGACGGCTGTCAGGTCGTTGCACAGAAGACCACAGAACGCGACGGCTACAGCGCTGTTCAGCTCGGTTTCGATGAAGCTAAGCCAAAGAACACAACGAAGCCTATGCGCAGTCATTTTTCCAAGGCGCGTGTATCGCCGAAGAAGAAGCTGCTGGAATTCCGTGTTCCTGAACAGAACCTAGTGGACGTTGGCGCAGAGCTAGCGGCTGACCACTTTGTTCCAGGGCAGAAGGTTGACGTTTGCGGGACCTCCATTGGTAAGGGTTTCGCCGGCGCCATGAAGCGTTGGAACTTTAGCGGACTGCGGGCATCGCACGGTGTCTCGATTTCGCACCGTTCACACGGTTCCACGGGGCAGTGTCAAGATCCTGGCCGCGTCTTCAAGGGTAAGAAGATGGCCGGACACATGGGTGCGCGCCGCGTGACGACGCTGAACCTGGACCTTGTCGGCGTGGACGTTGATCGCGGACTGTTGTTTGTGCGTGGCGCGGTGCCGGGCTCCGAAGGGGGCTATGTCACGGTTCGTGATGCCGTGAAGAAAGCGGCACCAGAAGCTGCACCTATCCCGGCGGGCTTGCGCGATCGTTCCGCACCTGCTGCAGCGGCTGAACCAGAAGCCGCAGTTGAAGAGACTGCTGCCGTTGAAGACGGCGGCGAAGAGTAAGAATGAGAGGCGCCAGTCGGCGTCTTATGTAACGGCTTATCGGGCTCCATTCCGATGGCCTCAGAGTTAGGAGAGGCAGTTCCATGAAAGTGGATATGCTGACATTGCAGGGTGAAAAAGCGGGCCAGGCGACCTTGCACGACGACATCTTTATGCTGCCGGTGCGAGCAGACTTGCTGCACCGCGCCGTCCGCTGGCAACAAGCAAAGCGCCGCGCTGGTACGCACAAAGTGCTGTCCCGGTCCGAGATAGCGCGCACGGGTGCAAAGTCTGTGCGTCAGAAGGGATCCGGTGGCGCGCGTCATGGTTCTAAGCGTGCAAACGTGTTCCGTGGTGGTGGTGTCGTTCACGGACCGACGCCCCGCGATCACAGTTTTGACCTGCCTAAAAAGGTTCGGGCACTTGCGCTGAAGACTGCGTTTTCTGCCAAGAAAGCTTCTGGCGAGCTGACGGTAATCGACAGCGCCAAGATGGATGCTCCGAAGACCAAAGCGTTGAAGGATGCATTGGCGAAGTACTCGGGCTCGACGGTTTTGGTCATGGATGTAGCCATCGACGGGAACCTGCAATTGGCGGCGAACAACATCGTTGGCGTCAATTGTCTGCCCACCGCTGGTGCAAACGTCTACGACCTTCTCGCACACGAGCAGGTTCTGATCACCAAAGACGCAGCGGAGGCACTTGAAGTGCGCTTCGGTCTGCGTGAAGCAAGCGGGGAGTAAGGGCCATGTCACGCGGCTACATGCTGTCCAAGCGCAACAAGTCAAAGCCCAATTTGGTGCTTTCTGGCGAGCGCGCTTTCGAAATCCTGCGTCGTCCGATCATTACGGAAAAGGCTTCCTTGGCCGCCGTGAACGGTCAGTACGTGTTCCAGGTTGCGATGGATGCAACCAAGGCGGAAGTCAAAGCAGCGGTAGAGCAAATGTTCTCCGTTGATGTGAAGGCCGTTAACACCTCGATTGTAAAGGGCAAGACTAAGCGGTTCCGCGGACGTCTTGGCCAGCGTTCGAACACCAAGAAAGCTTATGTCTCTCTCGCTGCTGGTCAGCAGATTGACACAGGCATCGGCGCTTAAGGGAAACGAATACCGATGGCACTGAAGAGTTATAACCCACGGACCCCGTCGCAGCGCCAGCTGGTGCGCGTGGACCGTTCCGAGCTGCACAAAGGCAAGCCGGTCAAGAACCTAACTGAAGGTTTGACCAAGTCTGGCGGCCGTAACAATACGGGTCGTATCACGTCCTGGCACCGTGGCGGTGGTCACAAGCGCCGGTACCGGATGATCGATTTCAAGCGTCGCCAAGCTGGCTTTGCGACGGTTGAGCGCCTGGAATACGATCCAAACCGGACCGCATTCATTGCGTTGATCAAATACGACGATAGCGGTGAGTTATCGTACATCTTGGCGCCGCAGCGGCTTGCTGTTGGTGACAAGGTCGAGTCTGGCAAGGGCGCTGATATTAAGCCGGGCAATGCTCTGCCGCTTGGCAGCATTCCGGTTGGTACTATTGTGCACAACGTCGAACTGCAGCCTGGCCGCGGTGGGCAAATCGCCCGCTCCGCCGGTTCCTACGTTCAGATCGTTGGGCGTGACTCAGGTTACGCTCAGATGCGTCTGAACTCTGGTGAGCTGCGTTTGGTTCGTCAGGAATGCATTGCGACCATCGGGGCCGTGTCAAATCCGGATCATTCTAACCAGAACATGGGTAAGGCCGGCCGTATGCGCTGGAAAGGCCGTCGCCCGCATGTTCGTGGTGTGGTTATGAACCCGGTTGATCACCCCCATGGTGGTGGTGAAGGTCGTACCTCCGGTGGGCGTCATCCTGTGACGCCTTGGGGTAAGCCGACCAAAGGTAAGCGTACACGTACAAACAAAAAGACCGACCGCTTGATCATGCGTTCGCGTCACAACAAGAAGTAAGGGGCGCTAAAGAATGTCACGCTCTGTCTGGAAGGGCCCGTTCATCGACGGTTACTTGCTCAAGAAGGCTGATGCCGTTCGCGCATCTGGCCGTAACGATGTGATCAAGACTTGGTCTCGTCGTTCTACCATCGTGCCTCAGTTCGTCGGTTTGACGTTCGGCGTATACGACGGTCGCAAGCACGTACCCGTTGCAGTGACGGAAGAAATGGTTGGTCACAAACTGGGTGAATTCGCGCCAACGCGGACTTACTACGGTCACGGTATCGACAAAAAAGCGAAGCGGAAGTAATCGAAATGGGACAGTCACCAAACCCACGCCGCTACGAGCGAGATGAGGCGGTTGCTTCAGCAAAGCTGATGAAGACCAGCCCGCAAAAGCTGAACCTGGTTGCGAAGATGATTCGTGGCATGCCGGTCGGTCGTGCTGACTCGGCGCTGCAGTTTTCCAAGCGCCGGATTGCCAACGATGTTCGCAAGGTGCTTCTCTCTGCGATTGCGAACGCCGAGAATAATCATCAGCTCGACGTTGATGACCTCTACGTCAAGGAAGCATGGGTCGGTAAGGCGATGACCTTGAAGCGCTACCGTCCCCGTGCTCGGGGCCGGATGGGCAAAATCTTCAAGCACTTCTCGCGTCTGACCATCGTTCTGAAGCAGAAGAACTACTCGGGCGATATTTCCCCGATGGAGGCTGCGCGTCAGGCCGGTGACATGGCTGTTGTCAGCCAGGATGAGCAGGCTGAGATTGACGCCAAGGCTATCGACGAAGCCGTTGGTGCCGAAAACGAAGCAGCGGTTGAAGAAACCGCCGAAGCGAAGGAGTAACCCGATGGGTCAGAAAGTTAACCCAATTGGTCTGCGCGTCGGCGTCAACCGCACCTGGGACAGCCGCTGGTACGCTGACGGCGCTGAGTACGTAAAACTTCTGCATGAAGATTTTGCGATCCGCGAGTTTCTGGAAAAGCGTCTTAGCCAGGCGGGTATCTCGAAAATCGTCATCGAACGTCCTGCCAAGCGCGCACGCGTCACGATCCATTCGGCTCGTCCGGGTGTGATCATCGGCAAGAAGGGCGCAGATATCGAAAAGCTGCGTAGTGAGCTGGCGAAGCTCACTGGCGGTGATGTTGCGCTGAACATCCATGAGATCCGCAAGCCGGAAATCGACGCCCAGCTGGTTGCGGATAACGTCGCGCAGCAGCTTGAGCGGCGTGGTTCCTTCCGTCGTGCGATGAAGCGGGCGGTTCAGAACGCTATGCGCTTGGGCGCGCTGGGGATCCGGATCAATTGCGCTGGTCGTTTGGGCGGCGCGGAAATCGCGCGGACCGAATGGTACCGCGAGGGTCGCGTTCCTTTGCACACGCTCCGCGCAGACATCGATTACGCTACGGCGGAAGGTCTGACCACTTACGGTATTATCGGTATCAAGGTCTGGATCTACCGCGGTGATATCCTTGAGCACGACCCCATGGCGAGCGAGCGCCGTGCGACGGGCGGTGTACAGGCAACGGGCGCATCCGCAGGCGGTAACAACGCCGGCGCGCGCAACTAAAGGGTTAGGCAGAAGTTATGCTACAGCCAAAACGTACCAAATTCCGCAAAGCCCATAAGGGTCGCCTAAAGGGCAAAGCCAAGGGCGGTTACACCGTTTCCTTCGGTAAGTTTGGCCTGAAGGCGCAGACATCGGAACGTGTGACCGCGCGCCAGATTGAGGCCGCGCGTCGTACCATTAACCGCCGTATGCGTCGTGCAGGTAAGCTATGGATTCGCGTGTTTCCTGATCTGCCGGTGTCCTCTAAGCCTGCTGAAGTTCGGCAAGGTAAGGGTAAGGGCTCGCCGGACTACTGGGCCATGCGTGTAGCTCCGGGTCGGATCCTGTTTGAAATCGACGGCGTTCCGCGTGATGTTGCTCAAGAAGCTTTCGAACTTGCTGCGGCCAAGCTGCCGATCAAGACGAAGTTCGTCGAGCGCATTCCAGGCCTCATGTAACTCTAACGGATAAGAAGGACGCTAAGCGATGAAAGCGACTGATATGCGTGGCATGTCCGTTGAGGGACTGCGGAAATATATTCTCGATGGTCGTCAGGAAATGATGAACCTGCGTTTCCAGCGGGCTAATTTGGTCCTCAACAATACCGCTCGCATGCGCCAGCTCAAGAAAGAGATTGCGCGGGCGAAGACCATCATTAACGAAAAGAAGCTCTCTGGGGAGGCCGCATAAATGCCTATCCGTGTCATGCGGGGGACCGTGGTCTCCAATAAAGCCGATCAGACGGCTACCGTTCTTGTTGAGCGTCGCGTCATGCATCCGATCTACAAGAAGTTTCTGAAGAAGTCGAAGAAGTACGCGGCTCACGATCCTCACAACAAGTGTGAGATCGGTCAGAAGGTTTCTATCCGTGAATGTGCACCTGTTTCAAAATCCAAGCGGTTTGAAGTGGTGTACGAGGACTAGTCACCTGAGAAGGGCGGTTCCGCCTGATTTCAGTTGTTGGCAAGAAATCATCAAAAGGGGCATGTCGGCCACGGCATGCCCCTTTTTTGTGGCCCATTGGCGGGGGGTTCTCGTGTTAAGAGAATCAGCATCTGGCGCTGAAAGGAATGTGGCGGAGTTCGCGCATCTGAATGTCTGGCAAACCAATGAAGCCGGACAGCATGTTAAAGAAGGTTATCGCGGGGCGGTTTCGCCTGATCGTCAGGGACGTTTCAGCGTGGCAGGGGTTATGCCTACGGCATACCATGACGCAGAGGGCGTTCTGCGAGCGCCGCACCTGCACGTCGCAGTTTTCGCGCCGCGGGTGTGGCAGCAGGTGTTTGAGACGGAGATGTTCTTCCCTGGCGATCGCGTTGCAAAGCGGGTTGATCCAGGGTTTGCCGTGCAGAACGAGATCGAATTTGAGCTCCAGTCTAACGGCAGCCTTCCAGGCTATTTCAACATTTTTCTGGCCTCGTTTTTAGGCCTTGGTTCTGATGCGGTACAGGGATGTATTGGACACACCGCTGCGCGGTGTGGCTCTTTTCCCCGGGGACAGGGCTCCCGAGCCAGACCCCGGCTCCTGCCCCTATCGGGTCCGGAGCCGTCGCCAGCCCCGTCCCCGGTTGCTGCTTCTGTCGGTATTGGTTCTCTAAGCCCGTGCTGGGCAAGTTTTGCGTTTGTGACCTAGTTATTGCTGATGATGTCTTGGAACCATTGGCGGTATATGCCCGGTGTGAGGATCTGGAATGGGTTCACGTTGACCACGGGATCGGAAAAGGGTCCATCGACCTTGTAACCCGCGGAGAACAATCCGCCCCCGTCAGTGCCGGTCAGCACCTGCCCCAGAACCGGGATGGAACCAGCGATCTCACTGACAAGGTTGAATGGCGTGACATTGCCCTGCAGCGCAAACCGCTTGGCTTCGAAGTCGATAGAGCCTTCCGTCGTCATGCCGACTGAGGGACCTGCCATACGAAGGTCATCAAGGTAGAGGGCGCTGTTTCCATAGGTAAAGTTGCTGGTCAGGTTGGTAAACTGGAGCCCCCCCACCGCTGCGAGTTCTAGAATGCCGGTCAGGGAGGCCAGCGAGAGCAGTTGGACCATGATGGGTGCATCAACCAGGGAGAAGTTGAGCATCTCCATGGAGCCCAGCCATCCGCCCTTGGGCAGGGGCAGCGCACTGTTGGCGCTGACGCGGACCACGCCACCGCGGATTTCGTCAGTCAAGTTGAGCGTTGAGAACAGGGATCCCGCGTCGTCAGATTGGAATGTCAGGAGGTAAAAGCCATTGGCCTGTGGGGTTAGCGCGGCGCGCAGGTTGCCCAGCTCAGCGGGGCGGCCCGGCAAGTGTGCAGGGGATTTAGCGTTCAGGGAGAACTGTATTACTGCACCGCGATCGATGGTCGCGGACAGGCTGATGTTGGTGAAGGCTTTGCCGCCGGGAACAACAAATCTCCGGATACCGGAGACATTGACCAGCCAGGGCTTGTGGTTGGGCGCGTTGGGGGATGCTTCGATGGTTCCGGGGACGATGCTGGCGTCCTGCTTGCCCTGATTCTCCAGGATAGATTCGATGATTGGGCGGCCGTCAAGCTGCCCGTCCTCGATCAGAATTTGCATGAATTCCCGCTCGTTGAGCAAAGATACCGAGGCGAGGTTATTGTCGCCAATGATCAGGTTTCGCACCTTGGCCTGCGCCAGATTTTGACCATCTGCGGTCATGTCAATGGTTCCCTGCAGGTGCAGTGCAGGACCATCAACCTTGAACGAATCCACCCGCGCCAAGCCAGCGTTGCTGAAGCTCAGACGGGCGGTTGCCATGGTGGGTTGCCCGACAGGCTTATAGTAAGGCAGAGGGGACAAATCGATGATGGCGCGGCCGAGATTGGCTTCGACGTCCATGGTTTGCCGTCCATTCAGATCGCGCACGAAGCTCAGATCACCACTGACTTCGCCTTTGACATAATCTGGCAGGAAGCCGAGCAGTGTGCCGGCGTCCTCTGTGTTCCCACTGAACACGGCCTTGAGGCTGAGGTTTTCGAGCTTGTTGTTCGCAAGGCTAATGTCCAGTTCGGTATCCGCATTCATCTTACCAAGTTTGACCGCGCCACTGGTGGCGATCCGTTCGGGGGTGATGCGGACGGGCAGGGCGCTGGCGGTTACAGGTAAACCGCCGAGGTAATTGGCGACGCGCAGATCCTGGAGATTGAGTTTGAGGTCATAGGCCGGCTTGAATGCGGCGGGCTGGGTTAGGGACAGGCTCATCTCCGCAGCGGCTGTCATACGGCCATCGGTGCGATCGATCGGCAGGGTTTCGGCCAGATCTTTCAGCCCGATGTCGGCCTTTGTCAGGAACCCAAGGCTATCGCGCAGTTCGCCGTCAAACTGGCCCCTTAGGTTCATCCGAGGGTCGAGGTCGTTTCGCAGGTCGATCCGAATGGCGCTGTCTTGCGCGCTGACCGGTCCGACGTTGGCGCGGTCGAGGTCAATGGTATAGAGCCCGTTGTCGATGCTGATCTGGCCGCTGGCGTTGCGCGCGTAGCCAAGTCCGTCTGTTAGCTTAAAGGCCCCGTCGGCAAACCTGATTTCGGCCTGGAGATTATGAACGACGGTTTCTGGTCCGCCGGTTTCGATGTCCAGATCCAGGCTTTGCCCTGACGTTCGACCCCGAGCGATATTCTCGCGAAACCATTTCCGGCCCGCGTCTTCATTGGCATCAGGCCAAAGTGCAAGGATATCGTCATGGGTGAGTTGCCAGTTGTTCTCAACGCCCATTCGGATCCGATAAACCTTGGGCGCCAGCGTGTCTATGGTGAGCTTGAGTGCTGCGGGCCCAAGATTTCGGCCATTGATGACGGGGATAAACTCCAACGTATCAAATCGTAAGCCTTTGGGCGTGAATTGCCCCACCAGCCGTCCGCCACGCAGTGCGACAGGGGTCTGATAGAGCGAGGGTAGGGTGGCCAAGCCTGGGCCGATCGCCGCGTCAAATTTCAGATCCAGCAAGCGCCCGTCCTCTGCGACATCAAAGGTCACAGAGCCGGACACAGAGCCGTCAAAGACAAAGACGCCACGCAGAGCTTCCCGCAGGGCTGGTTCACTGTCAAAGGTCGCGGAAGGTGTTTGAATGGCAACGGTCCAGCCCCCCGCGCCGCCAGTGCGCCGCTCACCACTGGCAACCAAAGTTGGAAGCAGGGGGGAGAATGTTGGATCGAGGTTTTGCAAAGTGCCTAGATCATGGCGTTCAATGCCAAAGCGCTGGAGCTGACCCTGATCTGTCACAGTGACCGCTAAGCGCAGATCCGCCGCTGCTGGGCGCTCTTCGGCGTACAAGTTGTCGGGCAAGTAGGCCGCAAAATCTGCGAGGGCGATGTCCATCAGTGTCGCTGAAATGTCGACGCCCTTGCCGTCCAGCGGAGTGATCAGCTCAACCTGACCATTAGAAAAACTGCTTCCGATTTCGAACAGGCCATCGATGTTGAGCCGAGCCTGGGTCGGATTTGCGCTGAAGGTCATTGTGGCGTCGTGCACGACGACGCGCTCGTCAACCGCCGCATCGTCGAAAACCAGAGAGCCACCGCGTAACCTGAGCTCTTCGAACCGGCTGAGAACGCCATTCCGGTCCAGGAGAATACCGCGCAGCTGGTCGAGCGGCGCTTGATCAGGGGATGGGGATGCAACAGGGCTGCTGTGGGATTCCTCGGGGCTTGTCGCAGCTTCGGCGATACCGCCCAACCCCGGGACACCGGTAAGGCTCATCGCGTCGTTCTGGCCAGGTCGAGGTGCCACGGAAAAGACGAAGCTTCCATCTCGTTTTCGTCGGGCACCAAAGCTGAGATCATCCACGGTGATGTGGGTCAGTCGAGGCCGTCCAATCAGCAGGTCCGGCAGCGACAGAGCTACCGTCATTTCACCGATGTTCAGAGGCTTAGCGACGGTGCCGCCGCTGGCGCTGACCCCGGTGAGCAGGAGCCGTGCACCGCCTTCGCCAGGCTGTAACGCAATGCGCGTTTTTTCGATGTTGACCGCGCCTCCATAGATTTGTTCGGAGGCATGTCGTTCCAGCCAGGGAGTAAGAAAGTTCGCTTCAACGGGATAGCGTGAGGCGCGTTCAAGCACAAACACGACCCCGACCGCCCAGGCTACAACCAGGAACAGTGCAAATGTCAGGAGTCGCACGAGCCAATTCATTGCACATTAAGTACCTGATTTGGCGATGAAATAGTAGCCCCGAGTCTCGATTTTTGCCTTTTTGGCTCAGGCATTTGGGCGAGGATTTTTGAGTGCGCTGCTTGACCCTCTTTCCCTGCTGCCCCAGATCCCTGTTGATCCCCACAGGACCAACCAGAAAATAGAGGCACTTCATGAGCATAGACGTCGGCGATATGGCCCCTGACTTTGACCTTCCAACCAATGGCGGCAATACCGTCAAACTGAGTGAGATGAAGGGAAAGAAAGTTGTTCTGTTCTTCTATCCCAAGGCGATGACCTCTGGTTGCACCAAGGAAGCCTGTGGGTTCCGTGATGCTTTGGGGGACTTTGGCGGGGCAGATACTGTGGTCATAGGCATGTCCAAAGACGAGGTGAAGAAGCTCGACAAGTTCGTAGAGAAGGAAGAGCTGACCTATGCGCTGGCCTCAGATTTCGAACAGAGCACGTGCGAGGCCTATGATGTCTGGAAAGAGAAATCCATGTACGGCAAGAAATACATGGGGATCGAGCGTTCGACCTTCCTGATTGACCGGGACGGCAAGATTGCGTCGGCGTGGCGAAAGGTGAAGGTGCCTGGGCATGTTGAGGCGGTCCTTTCGGCGGCGCAGGAACTAAGCTAGACAGCTCGAATGAACATTTTTGAGTCTGCAGCGCAGTCGCTTGCTATCGCTGATCCTGTTGAAAAGTGTCGAGAAACCCGGCGCTGGGTGGCGGCGTGGCGCTCCGCCGGGTGTGGGGTTCCATCGCCGGACCAGCGTATAGACCCGCATCTTTCTGATCGACCCGGGCGTCTGGACCGTCCGGCGCTGGTGGCGCCCAATGACGTTCCAAAGCGCAAGATTACCGGTGGTGTGGAAGGGCGCCGCGCCCTCTTGCACGCCATCGCTCATATCGAGTTGAACGCCGTTAATCTGGCTCTCGATGTCGCTGCGCGATACTGGGACTTGGGCATGCCCGATGATTATCATCGCGAGTGGATCGGTGTGGCGGATGATGAGGCCAAGCATTTTTTGCTGCTTCATGAGCGGTTGACGGCGCTCGGCGGGGCCTATGGTGACCTGCCTGCTCACAACGGCCTGTGGGAGAGTGCGATTGCGACCAAGGCGGACATTCTCGCGCGGTTGGCTGTGGTGCCCATGGTGCTCGAAGCCCGAGGCCTCGACGTGACGCCCATGATGATCGACAAGTTTACCCAAGTCGGCGACCTGCAAACCGTGGATGCGCTGAAAATCATCTACCAGGATGAAATCGGTCACGTCGCGGTTGGCCGACGCTGGTTCGAGCATGTTGCGGATCTTCGTGGTCTGGACCATGAGACCACATGGCAGGATCTGGTGCGGACCTTTTTCCAGGGACAGGTTAAACGCCCGTTCAACGAGCCTGCGCGGTCTGAGGCGGGCATGGGGCCGGATTACTATGAGCCCCTGGCCGATTGGTACGAAGGTATCGACCTCAGCACGCATTCTTGACCTTTTGCTGATCGAATGACTTAAGTGGGCGGCCGAGTGCGGTTCTTTACATCGCCAAGACCTACTATGAATCGAAAGACCGAGCCCCGATGGCTGTAGAGCAGAAAGCCCCCAATCGATATCACCACGGCGACCTTCGCCGCGCGCTTCTCGCAGCGGTGGATGAGATCGTGCGTGAACTGGGGGTAGAAGGCTTGAGTCTGCGGGAGTGCGCGCGACGCGCTGGTGTATCTCACGGTGCGCCGGCGCACCACTTTCGCGACAAGCGTGGGATGTTGACTGAATATGCCACTGACGGCTTTGAAAAGTTGCTCGGGTCCATTGCCTTTGAGTTCGACAAGATAGGGCTGGATGACACCATGGGGCGGCTCAAAGCAGTCGGTAAAGGGTACGTCAATTTTGCCCTGTCCCATCAAGCGCAATTCAAGGTGATGTTTCGATCCGAATTACTGGACAATGACAATGAGCGCCTGCTCGATCGGGGGCGGCAGGTTTTTGAAGCCTTGACCAAGTCTCTGGCCGCGCATTGGGCTGCGACTAATCAGGGTTGGCGGAAAGAGAATCTGGCGCAGATTTCCCTCGCCTGGTCTGCCGTGCACGGTTTTGCCGTTTTGGCCGTGGAGGCCGACCTGCTCCGAATGGGGAGCGAGGGACTTCTGAACCCGGACCCCGATGCCGTGTTAGATCAACTTATGCTGATCGCGGAGCCACCGGGTCAATAGGCCCGCGGCGGTCTGTACCGATTGTTCGTCGGTGCAGTAGCTAAGCCGGATAAACCGCTGACCGCGCTGGGTGTCAAAATCCGCGCCCGGCGTGATCGCGATCCCGGTTTCATCCAAAATACGTGTGCAAAACTCAACTGCGTCTCCCGTCAAGTGACTGACGTCGGCGTAGAAATAGAAGGCGCCGTCGGGAGCGGAAATTTCAGTGACGCCGCCATCGATCAGCGCCTGCTGAAGGACCGCGCGGTTCCGTCGATAGCCGTCCTTGAGTGCTTCGAGTTCATCCACCGCTTGCAAAGCCCCCAAAGCGGCGATTTGACTGACTGCAGGGGTGCATATCGTCATGTTCCCTTGCAGTCGTTCCAGCGGGCGCATCATGTCTTCAGGCATCACGAGCCATCCCACGCGCCATCCTGTCATGGAAAAGTATTTGGAGAATGAATTGACGACGATGGCATCGGGGTTGATGGCGACGGCCGTTGTTTCGGGCGTTCCGTAGGTCAGACCGTGGTAAATCTCATCAGACACCAGGCGGACACCCTGTTCTCGGCACCAGTCACTGATGGCGCGAAAATCGTTGGGGGCGAGCATCGACCCCGTGGGGTTGGACGGCGAGGCGATGATCAATCCGTCTATGGGTTCAGGCAGCGCTTTTAGCGCTTCGACCGTTGGCTGATATTTCGTCTCCGGCCCTGTCATGATTTCAACGGACTTGAGGCCAAGCGCGTTGAGGATGTTGCGGTAACAAGGGTAGCCCGGCGTTGCGAGGGCGACGGTATCGCCCGCGTCAAAGGCCGTGAGGAAGGCCAGGGCAAAGGCCCCGCTCGCACCTTGAGTTACCGCAATCTGGGATGGGGGCAGGGTGTGGCCATACCAGCGTTGGTACAAATCACTGATGCCCTCGCGCAACGCGTCCATGCCCAGTGCCATGGTGTACCCTAGGGTTTGTTGGTCCAGCGCCTGTTTCACCGCGTCGCGCGCGGCACGGGGTGCAGGCGTTCCCGGCTGTCCAACTTCGAGGTGGTAGACAGCCCGTCCTTCATTTTCAGCGTCTTGAGCGGCTCGCATCACGTCCATCACGCGAAAGGCATCAACTGTGCTTCGACTTGATACTTTAAGCCCCATGGCTCGGCACTCTCTTTGCTGTATATTTTTCCGTAACAAGGCTGCGACCAGTAGTAGTTATACGAGCTGCAAATCGCTACGAAGCGTTATCGCAGTCTGCACCAAAAAAGCGACGAAAATTCGCATAATACAAATGGAGAGCATACAATGATCAGACTTATCTCGGTAGCCCTGGCCCTATTTGCGGCAGTGGCAACGACGCGAGTAGCGCTGGCACAGGAAGCGGCGGCAACGAATGGTGATGGCGTGTTCTCCGAAGCGCAGCGTGAGGCCATTCGTGCCGAAGCCCTGGCGGCGATTTTGGCTTATCCGGAGATCATTGAAGAAGCGATGGCGATCCTTGAAGAGCAAAAAGCCAACAAAGCATTGGCTGCTGTTTTGCGCGATCCCAATACGCCCGTACTCGGCAACCCCGATGGTGCAATCACGCTGATCGAGTTCTTCGACTACAATTGCGGATATTGCAAACGCATGGCCGACCCCATGCGCGACCTGATCGCGGAAATCGATGACTTGCGGATCATCATGGTGGAAGTTCCGATCTTGAGTCAGGAATCCTATGAGGCCTCTCAGGCTGCTTTGGCGGTCAACATGGTGGGTGGCGATTACAGCCAGGTGCATTTTGATGCCATGACCGCTCGGGGGCGGACGAGCGTCGATACTGTGTTGGCTTCTGCCCAGACGCACGGGGTCAACCAGGATATCCTGCGCGCCGTCATGACAAGTGAAGCCATTGAGGACACAATCACCCGCAATTACGACGCCATGCGATCTTTGGATATTAGCGGCACCCCGGCTTTCATTGTTGCGGGCAGCTCTTCGCCAACAGCTTTAACCGATATTAACCTGATGCCAGGCGCGGTTCCTGTGGAAGAACTGCGTTCCACAATCGAAATGACTCGGGCTGGATCCTGATTTTTGCAGCGTTGAACTGTTTTTTTTGGGGTTTAAATCCAAAGCTTGCCTCAATTGCTGCACACACTTTTTTTTGCGTTTCTGTGACAAAAGGGATTTTCAGGTTTATTATGCGACTTGAAGATCCTTTTTTTTTTGCCGTGGATAGTCCGGGCTCTATCCACAGATTGTCGAAAACTTCCCCAGCGACTGATGGCCAGAATATGTGTAGCTCTGGTTAAGCAACAAAGAAGGTACGTCTGACCAGGTCATCTGGTGAAGACACCCAGTTGCTTTTAACCGGGGGCCTGTTGGCGTTGAGGGGTACCCGGACAAGACAACGATGAACGCCATACAGAGTTTGGGGTGGCCTTCGACGTGGTTCGTATTCTTGTCATTAATGGTCCGAATTTAAATACCTTGGGTTGGCGACAGCCCGAGGTGTACGGCCATGAAACGCTCGCTGATGTGGAAGCCATGTGTAAGGCCGAAGGTGACCGGCTGGGGGCCGAAGTCGAATGCTTCCAATCGAACAGCGAAGGGCAGATTGTGGATCGGATCCAGTCTGCGCGCGGAGTCTTCGACGGGATCGCTCTTAACGCTGGCGCCTACACCCATACGTCGATTGCAATTCTTGATGCCTTACTTGCGGTAGGCATACCTGCGGTAGAAGTGCATCTATCGAATGTATACCAAAGGGAAAGCTTCCGTCACCACTCGTATCTTTCAAAAGCTGCGATAGGCGTGATCGCGGGGTTTGGCTCGCACAGCTACATCCTTGCGCTGCATGCGCTCAAGCATCGGCTTGATCAAACACCAAGTGCTCAGGTCAATTAAGGTTATCGAAATGGCGCAGAAATCAGACAAAATGACCAGCAACTTTGACGTTTCAGCGAACCTGCTTCGCAAGCTCGCAGATACGATGGGGAACGCGGGTCTTTCCGAGATTGAATATGTCGATGGTGATCGTAGTCTGAGGTTATCCCGTGCGGCGCAGGTGGCCGCACCGGCAATGGTTCCAGCGGCGCCTCTGGTCCCTGCTGCTGCAACTGCCGCACCCGCGCCTGCTTCTCCTGCTGCCACCCCAGCGGTCGAGCCTGTCAGCGACGTGAAGACCATTGATTCCCCCATGGTGGGAACTGTGTATCTGGCCCCGGAACCCGGCGCCGCTGATTTCATCAGCGTAGGCGACGAAATCAAAGAGGGCGATACGCTGATGATTATCGAAGCGATGAAGGTCATGAACCATTTGCCCAGCCCTTCATCCGGCGTGGTCCGTCGAGTGTTGATTTCGGACGGGCAGCCCGTCGAATTTGGTCAGCCCCTGATTGAGCTGGCTTAGGGCGGTTGAGCGACATGGTCAAAATCAACAAAATGGTCATTGCGAACCGGGGTGAAATCGCGTTGCGGCTCATCCGGGCCGCGCGTGAGATGGGCATTGCAACCGTTGCTGTTCATTCCACCGCCGACGCGGATTCCATGCATGCCCGCTTGGCAGATGAAGCGGTGTGTATCGGACCGCCGCCGTCCAAGGATTCCTATCTGGACAAGCGCGCTATTATGACAGTGGCCGAACTCACGGGGGCTGATGCGATTCACCCCGGTGTGGGTTTTCTGTCGGAAAACCAGGAATTTGCGGAAATGGTTGAGGCGCACGACCTGATCTTCGTTGGCCCGACGCCCCGGCACATTGGCCTGATGGGGGACAAGATCGCCGCTAAGAAGGCTGCGATAGATGCCGGGTTACCGGTCGTGCCCGGCTCAGAGGGTGCCATATCCGACATTGACGAAGCGCGACAGCTGGCCCAGGAAATCGGCTATCCCGTTCTGATCAAGGCGGCTTCCGGCGGTGGCGGTCGAGGGATGAAAGTGGCCCGCTCGGATGAAGAACTCGACAGCGCTCTGTCTACCGCATCCCGCGAAGCGAAAGCAGCCTTTGGTGACCCGGTTGTCTACATCGAGAAATACCTCGACAACCCCCGTCATATCGAAGTGCAAATTCTGGCTGATGCGCACGGCAACGTTATCCATCTGGGCGAGCGGGATTGTTCTGTTCAGAGACGTCATCAAAAGGTCGTCGAGGAAGCACCCTCGCCAGCCCTGACCCCTGCGCTGCGGGCTGACATCGGTCGCCGCACAGCAGAGGCGGTGAAGTTCCTCGGCTACCGGTCCGTTGGTACGGTCGAATACCTGTTCCAGGACGGCGAGTTCTACTTCATCGAGATGAACACGCGTTTGCAAGTCGAGCACCCGGTTACAGAGATGATCACCGGCCTAGACCTGGTCGAGCTGCAAATCCGTGTCGCCTCGGGTGAGGTGCTGGACATCAAGCAGGAAGATGTCGTTTTCGAAGGTCATTCCTTTGAGCTTCGCATCAACGCCGAAGACCCCTTCAACTTCATGCCCAGCCCCGGATTGGTCACGGCCTATCATCCGCCTGGTGGCATGGGTGTCAGGGTTGATAGTCATCTGTTCGCCGACTACCGAATGCCACCGCATTACGACAGTCTGGCAGGCAAAATCATTGTCCACGCCCGCGACCGACGTTCAGCGATCCAACGCTGTCTTAGGGCGCTCGCTGAGACGCACATCGATGGGATCAAAACAAACCTCGAACTGCACGATTTCATTCTTCGCCATGAAGAGTTTCAAGGCGGAGACATCACCATCCACTGGTTGGAACAGGCCTTGGAGGTCCGCGCCACTGGATAAAGAGTCCTGCGTCACAAAAAAAGGGGAGCTATCGTTGTTGCAAGGGGTGCAGGCGAGCTTTCTAGGACAAAGGTAAATCACTGTAAGTGTCCCGCTAAGAGGGCATGAGCACAAACATAAGAAGAGTGTCTGGAATATGTTGAGTTCAGAACACCTGCCAGAAGATGTTTTTGGGGCGCCAGTTATCCATCCGGAGCTGGCGATACAGGCCTACACCATAGGGCTGTTTCCGATGGCAGACGACCGAGACGACAAAAACGTTCATTGGGTTGACCCGATTGAACGGGGCATTTTGCCTCTAAACGAATTTTATGTTCCGAAGCGTTTGAAGCGTACGGTGCTAAACCCGCCCTATGAGGTTCGTGCCAATACGGCAGTCGAAGCAGTAATCCGCTACTGCGCTGCGTCTTCCGTGGGCCGGGAAGACACCTGGATCAATGAACCCATCATTGAAATGTACATGAACCTGTTTGAGATGGGCCACCTGCACACTGTCGAGTGCTGGCAGGGTGATCGGCTCGTTGGTGGGCTCTACGGCGTGGCAATCGAGGGTGCTTTCTTTGGCGAGTCCATGTTCAGCCTCGAACGTGATGCTTCGAAGATTGCGCTGGTTTCACTGGTGGCACGCCTGCGCATCGGTGGCTTTCAGCTCTTGGATTGCCAGTTCATGAACCGACACCTTGAGCAATTCGGCGCCACGTCGCTGCATCGCGTCGCGTTCCGCAAGTTACTCGACAAGGCCACACAGGTTACGGCAGCTTTCCCGGAAGTCTTATCCGAGCGTGAATTGCGTCAGTTTTTGCAGTCTAGCAGCCAAACATCAAAGACGGGATGTTCCATGGCGTTGAGCGCTGGGGACGAGGCGAACATCCAGCCCTGGAACACGGGCGTCGGTGCCGCGTCTTTCGGTAATTCGTAGATTTCCAGAAATGCAGAACTCTCCGGCGTTTCAGTCGGAGGGTTCTTCAGACATCGACGCGGCGTTACCTGTAAATTTCCCAACTCGATCATATCGTCGATAAAGACTTCCTCGGTCGACATGCGGGCTGTGATTTTGTCGAGCGTGCGCAATACAGCGACATCGTGAACGATGGGATCGTCTGCCTGTATGGTGGTTACGGCGTCCGTATTGATGTTTGCGCCCACGTCTCCGGCGACTTGAGTCTTGTCCTGTGAACTCAGAATTCGCACCACACCGATAAAGGAACCAAACAAGGGCTCGCCTTCGGTTGCTGCGGGACGGACAAGGTCACCCAGAGCGTCTTCGATGTCTTCACTGCGGGACTGTGCTGAGGGTCGTGCCTGCGGGATCGGCGGTTCATCCGATTGTGCCCAAGCGGTCGGTGCCATGATCAGTGCCGCGGCGCTGATCAGAAAAAAGCAACGGACTAATGCCATGCCTTAGCTCTCCGAGCCGGAGGAGGGAGTGTTTGACCCGTCCGTGTTGCTGGAACCGTCTGCACGCTCTGACCGCGCTGCAAAGCGGGGTTCCAGGGCTGATATTTCGTCAATGAAGACTTTTTTTGCCGTGTTCATATCGACACCCATCACGGCCGCGTCTTCCAGGGCATCGAGGGCGATCTCCAGCAGTTCTTCAAGATTATCTTCAAGTGTCGCCAGCTTGTCTTTGCAAGCGAGCGCGGTTCCATCCTTGTCAATCCAACGGGCTGATGCCGCCATTCCTAAGCCACTTTCCTTGATCTGCGGGCCTCCGGTACCGGAGCCAAACTGCCGCCTTTCGGTCTGATTTCCAACGGTGTTAATCTATTCGTTGCAGCCGTGATAGCCTCGATTCGCGAATTCCTCGCTTCACAAGCACCTGATTCGACTCACGTAGGGGTTGGACCGGAGCTTGCAAGCACTTACATTCATGTCTCAACAGTATGTTCCGATAAAGGCCATGCCAATGTTCAAATCAATTCGCGACGAAGTTCAGGGGATTATCGCACGGGACCCGGCTGTGAGTGGGTGGTTCGAGGTTGTGGTTGCCTACCCGTCGTTCTGGGTCATGCGGTACTATCGTTTCTCCAACTGGCTTTGGAAGCGCGGCGCGCGGGTGCCTGCACGTTGGCTGATGCAAATGGCGCGCTGGGGCACCGGGATCGAAATCCACCCCGGCGCAACGATTGGCGAACGGTTCTTCATCGACCATGGCATGGGCGTTGTGATCGGAGAGATGGCTGAAATCGGTGATGATGTAACGCTGTATCATGGTGTGACGCTTGGCGGTGTTTCACCCTCTGTCGACTCGGATCAGCAGCGCAACGTCAAGCGTCATCCAACGCTGGGTGATGGCGTGATCGTGGGCTCTGGCGCCCAAATCCTGGGGCCAATCGTTGTCGGCGACCATGCCCGCGTGGGTGCAAATGCCGTTGTGACGCGCAATGTTGAGGCGCGCACAACCATGGTTGGTATCCCGGCTAAGCCGGTTCAGCTTTCGCGCGCGGAACAGGGGGCCATCGAGCGCTTCGTCGCCTACGGAACGCCCTTGGATCTCATGGATCCGAACTCGCAGGATAGCGACGCCTTGCGTGATCAGGTAGCGCTATTGAAGGCTCGTTTGAATGCGCTGGAGCACGCCGTTAACAGCAATCATCAAAGCTCTCAGGCTTCGCCGCCCTTGAGTGTGGAAACTGGCAGCATGGCCGAAAAACTGCCGGGCAAGTGAGCCTCTACTTCGACCACGCCGCAACATCTACCGTAAGACCCGACGTTATTGCTGTGATGGCTGACGCAATGGGCAGTGTGGGTAATGCATCTTCCGTTCACCGCGCCGGCCGCAGCGCGCGCGCTGCGCTGGAGCGTGCGCGTGAGCAGGTGGCCATGCTGGTCGGTTCGCGCGCGCAGGAGGTTGTTTTCACCAGCGGCGGGACTGAAGCGAACAATCATGTTCTCAGCGCCCACGCGAAATCCCCCATATTGGTTTCTGCAATCGAGCACGATTCGATCCTAAGCGGTCGCAGGGGACTGGAAACAGTGCCGGTGCTGCCGTCGGGTATCCTCAACCTAGAGGCCTTGTCATCGCGATTGGCGCAGGGAGAGCCGGGCCTGCTTTCGCTGATGCTGGTGAACAACGAGACCGGCGCTATCCAACCTGTCGCAGCGGCTGCCAAGTGCGCCCGGGAACACGGCTGGACCGTTCACACGGATGCGGTACAGGCTGCGGGCAAAATTTCGCTTTCGATGGGTGCTCTGGACGTGGATTACCTGTCGCTCTCCGCCCACAAGTTCGGTGGGCCGCAGGGCGTGGGCGCTCTGGTGCTCCGACCCGGAATGGATCCAGCGCCTTTGCTACAAGGGGGTGGGCAGGAACGCCGTCGCCGAGCGGGGACCGAGAACGTTGCCGGGATCGCCGGGATGGGCCTGGCCGCGGACATAGCGCTGGATCAACCCATTCGAAATCAGGATTTTCAGGCCCAGATCGAGGCTGCCTTGCCCAAAGGTGCGCGCGTGGTGGCCGGAGATAGCGACCGCGTTTCCACCATCACCTGCGCGGTCTGGCCTGGCAAAACGGCAGAGCGCATGCTGATGAAGTTTGATCTTGAGGGCGTATCATTGTCTTCGGGATCGGCTTGCTCATCCGGTAAAGTGGGCGCAAGTCATGTCCTGTCGGCGATGGACTACGACACCGAAGACGCCCTGTCGGCCTTGCGTTTTTCCACGGGATGGAACACGACGCAGGCTGAAGTGACAGCGCTGGTGAATGCCATTCGGGCCATGGCATGATCGCGGCAGTTGTCGAAGCTTTTCAGTTGGTTATCAGCGGAGATCCGGCATTGTGGGACGTGATCCTGCGCTCGCTCTGGATCTCAACCACTGCGACCATTCTTGCCATGGTGGTGGCAATCCCTCTGGCGGTTTTGCTCGGGACCGTCGCCTTTCCGGGGCGCTGGGTCGTCAACACTGTGGTGGGCAGTTTTCAGGCCATGCCGGCGGTTGTGGTTGGGTTATTGATTTACCTGCTGCTCACTCGTCAGGGTCCGCTAGGGGATTTGCGGCTGCTGTTCACGTCCTGGGCCATTTTGATCGCGCAGTTCGTGCTAGTTCTGCCCATGGCGGTGGCACTGGTTACGGGGCGGATGCGAGATCTGTGGCGGCGCTTTGGTGACCTTTACCGCCTCGACGGCGCCAGTTTCCCAACCCGTATGCGAGCGCTGTTTGTGATGGCGCCGGGGCCTATCATTGTGGTGGGGCTGACCGTGTTCGGTCGTGCAATATCTGAGGTCGGTGCTGCGATAATCGTGGGCGGCAATCTGGAGTACGCCACACGGGTTTTGACAACCGCCATCAAGCTGGAGGTCGAACAAGGCAAGCTGGCTGAAGCGCTGGCCTTTGGATTGGTGCTCTTGGTACTGGCCCTGATTGTGAATTTGTCAGCACGCCTGGTAACGGCTGCGCTGCCCGAAGGGGACATCGAACGAAAGTGATCCGACTGATCCGCACCTTTTCCGCTGCTGCCGTCCTTCTTCTGTTTGCAGGGCCTGCGCTCGCCGACACCATCCGAATTGGCGGTACCACCTCTGTTCGCGACAGTGGCCTGTTGCGGGCCCTGCAAACGGCATTTTCAGCCGATACGGGCCATCAGATGCAGTTCATCGTTGGTGGGACCGGTCGCGTGCTCAAACTACTTGAAGCGCAGGATGTCAGCGGTGCGCTGGTTCATGACAAGCTGAGTGAACTGGATCTGGTGGCGCGGGGCGGGGCCGCTGAACGCCTAGAGGTCATGCGCAACGATTACCTGATCCTTGGTCCCGCGTCTGCGGCCGTGCCGATGGAAGCCTTGGCGTTGCTCAACCAAATATCGCAGGACCAGCGCAGTTTCGTGTCACGCGGCGACAACAGCGGCACCCACAAAGCCGAGCTTCGCCTTTGGCAGGGTGCCGGGGTCGATGTTGACGCCAAAGCAGCGCGAAAATGGTACCGGAAGTCAGGCACGGGGCAGGGCGCAACCTTGAATATTGCTGCCAGCCTTGATGCTTTCGTACTGGCGGATGGCGCTACCTGGCTGGCCTTTGATAACAAGGCGAACCTCATGCCCAAGGGCTGCTTTGGCGCGGCCCTGAATAACGTCTACGGCGTCCTGATCGGCTACGACGGCGACGCGGTAGACGCCAGGGGCGCGCTCTTTGCGGAATGGTTAACCGGGCCGGGCCAGCGGGTGATCGCGGCGTTTAAGATCGGCGATATGGCACCTTTCGCGCCGCTCGCTGACATGCATACAGATGGCCCGATGCCCACTGCGGAAGCGTTCTGTGAGCCTCAGCAGTCTTAGCCGAACAATCCAAGCATGGGGGCAAAGTCGCTGAGGCTAACGGATCCCTGATAGCGCAGCGGAACTGGCAGGTTGAAGCGGGAGATATTGGCATTGCCTGCCAGCTCGTAGGGCACCCCGCCCGTGCCTGACACTTGCACATCATTCAACCCCGATCCGAGCAATTCCATCAGATTGGTGCTGTAATCCAATCCCACGCTGGTTTCGTCACCGGCGCGCAGTTCGATGGGATTGCTGAGAGAAGCCGTCCCCAGATCCTTGCCTGCAAAATTAAAGTTCATCGCCAACTGATTGACCAGCAAGGACAGCGGGTTGGGATTTTGGATCGCAGCGTCAATGCCGATGGTCTGACGGTTCAACCCGACGCTTTTAAGCGCCAAATCTCTCACGCGCATGGTTGGCTGAGCGAGATTGAGCAGATCTGCGGCCGTGTCGCAGCCCACTAACGATACCGTCAAAGTCGCTCCGGCTCCGAGTTGAAAAACCCGCCGACGCGTCATTCGTTCTGTCATGGCTATTGCCACCTCCGTTGAAGCTATCCCCCTGCCTCAAGAGTGCGGTGCCGCACCTGCGCGCGGGATGCACGGCAAATGCGTTTATTTTCCGGCGCTTAAACTGTGCTTCTGGCGCTATGTTAGGGCCATGAGCACAGAACCCGCCGATATCGCCCTCGAAGAAAACGATGTTCTAACCCAGTTTGAAGCGCTGGGGCTGGACGTGCGTGCGCTGAACGCCGTGGCCCGGATGGAGCTGGAGAAACCCACAGACGTCCAGCGTGAAGCCATTCCGCCGTTTATGCGCGGTCGGGACGTGGTTGCCACTGCGCCCACCGGGACGGGTAAAACTCTGGCCTTCCTGCTGCCGCTGCTTTCGCGCCTGTCCCTGCCAGCCAAGGGTTCGGGACCGGGGCCGCGTGCGATCATTCTCTCCCCCACGCGGGAGTTGGGTGAGCAGATCTGGAACGTCGCGCGGGACGTTTTCGCGGGCAAGAAGATGAAAGCTGTCCGAATGCTCGGCGGGGAGCCCTATGCGGCTCAAAACAAAGCCCTGCAAGGTCCGTTGGATTTGGTGATCGCAACCCCTGGCCGCCTGATCGACCATTTGGATGCTGACCGCATGGCCATGTTTCGGCTGGAAACGCTGATCATCGACGAGGCCGATCGCATGTTGGACGTTGGCTTCCGGCAGCAGATTCAGCGCATTGCGCGCGCCTGTGGCAGCAAGCGCCAAACCGGTCTGTACACGGCAACACTGACCAAGGCCGTTCGCGAACTGGCGTTGTCCATCACCAAAGACGCCTCGCACATCGGCTTGGCCGAACCGGATACGATCCCGGAAACCATCATACACAACCTCGTGTTCTGCGACAGTCACGAGCACAAGCTCGAAGTGCTTGATCTGATGCTGTCCAAGGGCAACGTGCGTCAGGCGCTGGTTTTTGTGACCACGCAAAAGGCGGTTGAAGAACTGATCGAACACGTTTCGGTACAGGGCCACACGGCCGCACCGGCTCACGGTGGCATGACAACCGCCGAACGCTCGACATCGGTCAACGCCTTTCGGCGGAAAAAGGTGCAGTTGCTGGTCGCGACTGACGTTGCTGCTCGTGGCATGGACATTCCCGGCTTGCGCGACGTCATCATGATGAACCTGCCCATCCACGCTGAAGACTACGTCCACCGCATTGGCCGTGTGGGTCGTGCTGGTTCGCCGGGTTGGTCCTGGGCCTTGGTGAGCAACGCCGACAAGCGCCGCTTGGCCAAGATCGAAAAGCTGCTGGGCAAAACTCTGTCTTCTCGGCCAATCCCGTCTCTTATTGCTGAAGAACACCGGGAATACTCCGACGATGATCTCGTGCGCGCCCGTTCAGGGCGGGGTGCTGGTTCAGATTTGCGCGGCACGGGTCCGCGTCGTGAGGGACGAAGCGCCGACCGTGGTGCTGATCGCGGTGCTCCCCGAGGCGGTGATCGCGGTGGTGCCCGAGGCGGTGATCGCGGTGCTCCCCGAGGCGGTGATCGCGGTGGTCCCCGAGGCGGTGATCGCGGTGCTGCCCGAGGCGGTGACCGTGGTGCTGCCCGAGGCGGTGATCGAGGGGCTCCCCGAGGCGCTGATCGCGGTGCTGCCCGAGGCGGTGACCGTGGTGCTCCCCAAGGCGGTGACCGAGGTGCTCCCCGAGGCGGTGATCGCGGTGCTCCCCGAGGCGGTGACCGTGGTGCTCCCCGAGGCGGTGATCGTGGTGCTGCCCGAGGCGGTGACCGTGGGCCTCGCGCAGGGGCAGACCGTAGCCCCCGCTCGTCATCTCAGAGCGATAAGCCTAAAGAGAACCGCGTGGATCAGGGCGAGAGAAAACCCAGTTCCAACGACCGCCCGGGGCGTCCAGATCGAGGGGCTCGGAACTCGAAAGGTCCGGATCGAAACGATAACCGTCGAGGGCAAAATCCTTCAGGCCCTCGGGGCGGTCGACGCGACCATCGATCATAAAACGCGCCATCATCCCCCGTGCTACCTTGGCTGAAAAGCTGATTTGCGTTGGTTTGCCACCTCGATATTCACGGAACCCGATGGTGATTACTGGCGCTTTCAGCGCTTTGTTGTCCAAGGCCTTCCAATATTCGTTTGAGGCCAAATTAATGATAGCCGTCGGGCCATCGCCGGCCTTCAGATCCTTCATCAGCTGCTTTGACAGCGCATCGTCCCAGAACGCGTAGAGCGATTTGCCCTTCGGGTTCTCTAGCCGTGTTCCCATTTCCAAGCGGTGAGGCTCGATGGCATCCAGCGGTCTCAGCAGCCCGTAGAGCCCTGAGAGAATCCGCAAACGCTCATTGATCCGCAGCAACTCTTCGTATGTCAGACTGTTTGCATTGAGCCCCCGATAAACATCGCCCGAGAAGAGCAGAAGCGCATGCTTGGTGTCTTGCTTGCCAAAGGCCTTGAAGCGGCTGTGGTTCAGATCCGCAAGGTCATCTGAGATGTTCATGAGGTCAGCCAATCCGGCCGCCCTCAACATTTTCGCCCGTGACGCCAGGCTCTTGGCTCTTGATGAAAATAACGGCTCACTCGCTAGAGGCACGTTAGCGGGTGAGGGGGACGGATCCATCGTTTTGGCAGGCGAGATGACAGCTAGCATGGGAGCAGCCCGATTGTTGTTTCTCTACCGATACCATGAATAATTGCGACAAAAACACAATGCGTCATGGACAGTAGCTTTATGCGATTAATTTCGCTGGACTCTGAACCATGGGCGAGTCCACTTAGGGGCTGTAAAAAGTGACGAGAAAACCTGAGGTACGTAACTCCTGTGGTGACGCTTCCCGCAAATATCTGGGATTTTGCCGAACAATTGCGCGTGGCAGCTTTGCCCATTGTTGAGCAATATTTTCGAGCAAACGATTTAATCGTGGAGCAAAAATCAGACGTTTCGCCTGTTACCCTGGCAGATCAGCAGATCGAGCGTCGATGGCGAGAACTCATCGAAAGTGTTTTTCCTGCCCATGGAATCATCGGCGAGGAAGAGGCGTCTGTTGGCGCTGACCGCGACTTTGTCTGGGTGCTCGACCCCATCGACGGCACCCGCGCCTTTGTTGGTGGTTTCCCGATGTTCACAAACCTGTTCGCGCTGCTTTATCAGGGGCGCCCAGTGTTCTCCGGGATTAATGTACCAGCGACGCGGGAGTGTTGGATGGGTTCCGTGGCTGAAGGCGGTATGGCGACTTTCAATGGTGCGCCGCTTGGGCCTCGACCACAGCGAACGTTGGATCAAAGCGTCTTGGCGGCAACGGCACCGGATATGTTTTCACCTGAGCAGTTCGAGCAGTTTCGTCGGCTCAAGGATAGTTGCATGGACCTGCGTTATGGCGCGGATGCCTATGCCTATGGTCTGGTCGCGCTGGGTAGCGTCGGGGTGGTTGCCGAAGCGTCGATGAAGCCGTGGGACTACATGGCGTTGATCCCGGTGGTGGAGGGTGCGGGCGGTGTGATCACTGATTGGTCCGGCGCGTCACTCACCTTACAGAGTGACGGCACCGTCCTAGCGGCCGCGACCCGGGACCTGCACAACGACGCACTGACACGGCTTCGCAACGGACGAACATAGACGAATGATGTCGACAAAAATACGAGAGCAGAAACCCATGGCTGAAGCCCGAGAAACCGTATCGACCTCAGAGGCGGCAAGGCAGCAGCCAAAGCCGCCTTACGGTCACTTGTCGGTTGTCTGCGGTCCGATGTTTGCCGGCAAGACAACGGAGACTCTCAAGCGAATCCTATGGGCTAAGAATGGCCGAGGGCAGGAAATCCGTGTGTACAAGCCCGCTTTTGATCAGCGCTATGCCCGGTTGCAGATTGTCAGTCACGAAGGTCTCGCTGCAGACGCCGAGGCTGTCCACGATTGGGATGACCGAACCGTTGCTATCATCGAAGCTGGGGTTGCCGTGGTGTTTTTCGATGAGGTCCAGTTCTTCGAAACGCCAAACTTCAATGGGGACATCCTGCTGATTGTCGAAGATCTGCTGTCGGCTGGGGTGGACGTGGTGTGCTCGGGGCTGGATATGGACTGGCAGGGCAAGCCCTTTCCAATCATCGCCCACATGGCTGCTAAGGCGGACGAAGTGCACAAGCTACGCGGTGTGTGCACGGTTTGTGGCCGACCTTCGACCAAAACCTACAAGAAAACAGGATCAGGGGGGCAGATTGAGATTGGTGGTTCGGAACTCTACGAAAGCCGATGCACCATTCACTGGGCTGTTCCCGACCTTGAACTGACTCCAGACCTCTTCCATGGTCGCTAAAATGACGCATAAGTTAGCAAAAACCAGGTGGTCGGCTTACCGACTGATGACGTGTCACAGAACGCTCAGCTAAGACGTTTGTCTTTGAAGCGACAACATAAGTAATCGGCGTGGGGTATACATTTTGGGAACCTTTTTCACCCACCGTTTTTCTCTTAATAAACGTGTGGTCTCGGTTGCCTTGGCTGCGGGGGTGAGTTTAGCCCTTATGGCCTGTGAGCCTGCCCCGAGCGTCTATTATGGCGGGCCAAGTGGCCAGAACGTGCAAACTGGCGCAGATTTCATGACAACCGGCATAAAGCTGGATTCATCTTTTATCGCCGAAGTCGACTCGCCTGCAAAAACTCGCGCCAAGGATCTGCGAGCCTTCTACAAGGATCAGGATTACTTCACGACTTTCTTCCGCAATGGCCGATGGAGTTGGGCCGGCGCACAATCTTTCACGGCGATCAGAAATGCGGCCAGCGAAGGCCTGCGGCCCGAGGACTATCTGCCTGTTAGCATGTTGCAAAGCCGATCGCTGGACATGATTGATCCACGGACAGCTGACGTTTTACTGACAGCGGGCTTGATGGCCTACATGGCAGACCTTCACCAAGGTGCTTTCAACCCCGCGAAAAAGAATATTGGCCCGGGTTTGCTGCGCGAAGGTGTTGAGCGCAGGGACTATAATGTCTTTTTGGCCGGCATCGCGCCAAAGGGCCGTTCATACGGTGCACTTAAGAGCGTGCTGAATGGCCGTAAAGGCAACCTTACGAACACCCAACGGCGCAAGATCGCCGTGAATATGGAGCGCTTGCGCTGGGATCATGAGGCCGCAGGCGCATTACGTGATATCCGCGTGAATATTGCCAGCCAGTCGATGGAGGTTTTTGAGCGCGGTCGTCTGGTGCACGATATGACGGTCGTGGTTGGCCGGAAAAGCCGAAAAACGCCAGTGATGCAGGACCGGATCGTATCCCTGAAATTCAGCCCCGACTGGACCGCGCCGCGTTCCATCGTCGAGGAGGACTACCTCGACCAAGCCCAGGCAGACCCCGCCTATTTCGATCAGAAAGGCTGGCAGGTTTACCTCGATGGTGAGAAAACAAAATCAGCATCGCTGGACTGGACGACCGTGGATCTGGACTCCATCACCGTTCGCCAGCCCTCGGGCGCGACCAACGCCTTGGGTGGCGTGCGTTTCTCACTGACGAACAACCAGGCCATTTACCTGCACGACACGAATGCGCGCAGCTTGTTCAAAAGGGCAACCCGGCTCTTCTCGTCAGGGTGTGTGCGCGTGGAAGATGCGGAATGGCTGGCTCATTGGATCATGGGCGCCGAGCAACCCTCCATGACCATGGAAGAGATCCGCAAAAACATGGATCTGGGCCGACCAAAGACGGTGAGACTGGACCAGGATGTCGCTGTTTCCCTGGCCTATCTGACGGTCTGGGTGGATGGTCGAAATGCGCTTCATTGGGAAGATGACGTTTACGGACATGATGCCCGCCTCATGTCAAAAATGAAGTTTCCGGACGCTTGGGGTGTCAATGAGTGATATCGAGGTATAGTGCTTCAGGGTGGCCTTGCCATAATTCAACCACCTCGCAGACCTATCCTTTTTCAATCACGGACTGAGCTTGCATTCGGACATGGACGCTAAGACCAACCGGCTCCAACTGAAACGAACACTCATATCGCTGACTGTTGCTGCCTGTATGGCGGTGATCGCCGCGGTCTTGGGCTTTCTGTTCGCGGTTAAACCGGTATGGTCTACCAGCGCACAGATGCAAGCTGACCTGTTGGCCGATGATGCTCAGCTGCTGCCAACTGTCCCGACGCAGGTCTTGCCTTCGATATCTTGGGACGAAGCCATAGCCGGCTATTTGTCCAGCCACAATTATGAGCCAATCCAGCAACAGCTTGCGGCCTATGACGGTATCCAACCGCGTGAATTCTTCAAGCTGCGGGAAGGCGTGCTGGTTGCTCCGACCGTCCCCAATGACGTTGCTGGTTCGGTGAAGCTCTATTTCATACCGGGTCGAGAGTTGTTTTTCCTGCGGCTGGAGGACTTTGATGTTCCTGTCGGCCCCGGCTATCAGATTGGTTTGTCAAAGGCGCGCGCGCCCCGATCCGGGAAGGATGTCCGGTTGGCGGAATACCGCTTTCTATCCAGGATGAACGATTTTCAGGGGAATCGAAACATCATGCTGCACCCGGAATCTTTGTTGCGCGCTGAAGATCGTCCGACCCGCTATGGTTCATTGGTCATCTGGAATGCGGACTATGATATCGTCATTGCCACGGCGACTTTGAATTAGGTGGGCGAACCCTTCACCCCTCTGCGCGGAGCCGCTCCTTCCTGTAGACCTAAGACAACGGAAACGCTGTGAGCCCGCTAAAATCGTTTCAACCGGCGACTGATCATCTGGATTTGGGAGAGGCCTTCTTTACCCCGGTCCAACCTGCCGACTTCCCCCAAACTGTCCTGCGCTATGCCAACTACGCCTGGGCGGATCGGGTCGGATTGGAAGGTTTGAGCGAAGCAGATTGGGTCAGCCACTTTGGCCGGTTTCAACCTCTTCCGGGTTCACTGCCCAACCCCCTGGCGCTCAAGTATCATGGCCACCAGTTCCAACACTATAACCCGGACCTGGGAGATGGCCGCGGGTTCCTGTTTGCTCAATTGCGGGAGCCGGGATCAGGGCGCTTGATGGATATGGGCACAAAGGGGTCTGGCCAGACGCCGTTCAGCAGGGCAGGTGACGGGCGGTTGACGCTCAAGGGCGGTGTCCGGGAGGTGCTGGCGACGACCCGGCTTGAAGCGCTTGGTGTGAACACCTCCAAGACCTTCGCGCTGATTGAAACGGGCGAGGCGCTGTACCGTGGGGATGAACCCTCACCTACGCGCAGCTCGGTCATGACCCGGCTGTCGCACGGTCACATCCGCATTGGCTCGTTTCAGCGTCCGTATTTCTTGCAAGAGCAGGACAACCTCCAAGCACTGATCGCCTACGCCTGCCGGACCTATGCACCGGCCATCTATCAAGCGGCTTATGTGGATCAAGGCGGCGCTGGTGCTGTGATGGCAGCGCCGTTGTTGCTTCGGTGGGTGGGTCAAAACTGCGCCAATACGGTCGCAGACTGGTTCGCGGCCGGGTTCGTGCACGGGGTTCTGAATACGGACAACATCAACATAACGGGCGAAAGCTTTGACTATGGGCCCTATCGGTTCTTGGAGCAGATGGATCCGAACAAAGTCGCAGCCTATTTCGACCATAGCGGCCTTTACGCCTTTGGTCGGCAGCCGGAGGCGGTTTTCTGGAACCTCCAGCAACTTGCGGGAGCGCTGGTGACTTTGTCGGATCAGGACGCCATCATCGAGGCTTTGCGGAGCTACAATGACACGCTGTCCCAGGCGGTGGAAAGCCGGTTGTTTCAGCGCCTGGGTTTGGCGTCTTCGGGACGGCCGGAGACCGATCAGCCCTTCCTGCAAAACCTTTTGGCAACCCTTCGCTCCAGTCGCGCGCCGCTGGACGACACCTTGCATCGGGCGTTCGGCGGGCGAGAGTGGCCTCAGGGCGATGCGTGGGCCGACGTGCGTGCGCGCGCAGGCGACTTTCAGCCCGTCGATAGGCGCCAGCTGGATCAACCCTATTTCCAGTCCAGTCATGCCACCACGCTGGCGTATGACGAGATTGAGGCCCTGTGGGAGCCCATTGCCGAGCAGGATGATTGGTCACAGTTCGAGGCTAAACTCGCCCAGACTGAGACTATGGCCCAGGCCTACGGCTTTTCACCTATATCCGCCGATGATGGATCCCTTGCGCTGCAATCCGCCCAATCCGGCTAATCTGCCCGGTCCCCTTAGCGGCGCACCAGCTTGAACTCGATCCGGCGGTTTTGCAGCTGAGCGGCTTCATTCTCACCCTCAACCAGCGGTTGGTGCTCGCCAAAGGCGGCGACCATCAGGCGGTTCGCCGGTATTGCCGTATTCTCGATCAGGTATTCGACCACGCTGACGGCTCGCTCGGAGGATAGTTCCCAGTTGCCATAGGGCGAGAACAGGTAAGGCTTGATGTCGGCGTGCCCGTCGACGCGGATCATGAACTCGTCGCTATCCATGTCACTGAGAATACGCTCGAGTTGAAGACCAAAGATCTGCAGTTCTTCTTGACCTTCGCGCGACAGGTTGGGCGACCCCACGGGGAACAAGCCATTTGAAGCCAGCAACAAGCGCTCGCCAACCACGCGCGGAACGTAGCCAAATTCGGCTGAAGTCGCTGTCACTAAGCGGGCGTAGAGCCGCTCGCGTATTTCTGCCATGGCAGCGCTCTGGTCGATAAATTCATTGGCATCGCTAGCGGCGTTACTGCTTGGTGCTTCGGTGCTGCTGGCGCTTGCGGCGGTCTGTGGCGTGGGTTGAGCAGCGGTGGTGTTCCCGATCGTGCCATTGATCTTCCCGTCTGCGACGAGTCGCTCTGCCAGTTCGTTCGCAAGCTCTGCGGCACGTGATTCGACTTGTGCGTTAAAGCGCTCAACCAGCAAGACGCGCTGCTGTTCAAGCCGCGTGTTGGCCTCGTCTTGAATCTCGGTGATCAGGCGTGCTTTTTCCGCTTCAACCCGGGCCTGCGCGCGAGCCTCAGCTTGTGTGCTCAGTGCGGTCTCGGTCGAGTTGATGGATGCGGCCAGCGCTTCGCTGACACGCTGGGCCACTTCGGAAGCAATCTGCGCGTTGGTGTTAGCTTCAAGCTGTGCCAATTGCTGCTCGAGCAGGCGCTCGCGGTCCGAGGCCTCGGTCAGCAGTTTCGCCTGCATGGCTGCAACGTCTGCTTCCGCCTCTGCAACCCGCGCTTTGGCTTCGGCTGCAAGAACCGCCGCCCGTTGCTCCGCCTGGGCCTGGATGGTTTCATCAAGACCCACACGTTCTTGGGCGATGTCTTCGAGCCGCGTCTGGGTTTCGGCCAGTTTCTCAATGGCTTCCTGTTCGCGGACTAAAGTGCGTTGCAGCGTGACTACGGCGACCTCTGGCGTGATGGGTTCACCATTGATCAGGACTTGGCCGCTTTCGGCGACGGTGGCGCCGAACGTGCCGATGGCCTTGATGATGATTTCCCGTTCTTCGACCTTAGCCGCGATTTCAGAGCGCAGGGCGGACGCTTCAATGCGCAGCGTCTCAGCCTGTGTTTGTGCTTCGAACACGGCATTTTCTGCCGGCTCTAGTGCGGCGGTCGCTTCTTCTTGGCGCAGCAGCAACCGCTGGCCTTCCATCCGGACGGCTTCCAGCAGACGCTGACCGCTTTGCTGCTCGACAGACAAGTCGTCAAGTTCAACCCGCGCAGCGTCAATTTGGGCAATCAGATCAGAAAGGGTCTGCTGCAAAGCGCCCCGTTCAACAACGGCCGCTTCGATCTCTTTCTCCAACTCGCGACGGTCGATGATCAATGAGATGCTGTCTGAGTCGCCGATCGTTGCAAGCCGCTCCTCGGCCACCGAAACCAGGTCGGATAGCCGCGATTTTTCTGCAGCCAGCGCGTCGCGTTCGAGCTGAAGGGCGGTCACTTCACCCAGTGTTTCGTCGTATTTTTGCTGAACCTCAGCGGACGCTTGCTGTCCTGCCGCGATTTCGGCTTCGCGCGCGGCAACGTCGCCCTCAAGATCACTGACAAGGGCCAAAAGGTCTTTCCGCTCAACGGCCAAAAGGGCCGTTAAATCGGCTTCTTTGGCTTCGAATGCAGCCTGTGCTTCCACGCGCGCCGCTTCGATTGCCCGGTCTCGTTCGGCAAATGAGTTCGCAACTTCGCTGGAGCGTTCCTGCAAAGCGGATAGCGCGGCGCTGATGTTGACCAGAGTGTCGCCAGAAAGGCCAGACTGGGGTGTCGATGGTACGTCTAGCGCAGACATAACGCTGACCAGCTGTGCCTGTTCCGGGGCTGAGACCTGGACAAAACCGTTGGTCTGCCCCTGACCGCCAGACGCGATATTCGCACCAAAATCGCTGCCTCGGGTGACCCAACCAATGATCCCTCCGACACACAATACCAACAGGGCGAGCAAGGCGAGGATGGGACGACTCATGGGCAGGTTGTTCCTTGGCGGTGAAAGCGACGCATGTCTCAGGTTTAGCGCTCTGTGGCTCTTAACCCAAGCGTTCAAAAGGATTTTTTTCAACACGTCCGTCGATTTCGATGATCCAAGCGTCTGGATCCCGCGTCTCAATGCGCGAAAGCTGGTCACCTGCTGCGGACTTGTGCACATTTGTGTGACGCCAGACCAGCCGGTCGGTTTCAAAGTCCCGCTCCTGAGTCAGCAGGGTCTCTGAGTCCTCGAAATACAGCACAACCAATCCCCGTTCAGGATCACCCTTTTGCCGAACGTAGAAGCCCAGACCCTCTGCAGTGTGCAGGCGCTGTGCCGCGCTGACGGCCATTCCGATGGGCAAGTCTCCAAAATCGGCGCTTCGGCTCATCAGGTGTCCTGTTCGATGGTTTTCAGGAAGTTGACGTCCTTGTAATCGTCTTGTGCGCGGTCCAGATGCCAGGCGTTACGGGCAAGGAAGACCGGGATTTCGTTGTGGTCCTCTGCCATATCACCGCGGTTTTCCTCCACGATCTTCTTCAGCGTGACGGGGTCTTCGGCGCGCAGCCAGCGGGCGGTCATCAGGTTGACCTGCTCGAAGATCACAGGGATTTCGTATTCCGTGCGAATGCGGTCGGCTAGTACGTCAAATTGCAGGGGACCGACGACCCCGACGATCCAGTCTGAACCGATCACTCGCTTGAACACCCGAGCTGCGCCTTCTTCAGCCAGCTGGAACAGCGCTTTGCCCAGATGCTTCGCCTTCATCGGATCAACCGGTCGAACGGACTGAAGCAGTTCAGGTGCAAAGGATGGGATGCCGGTGAAGGCCAGATCCTGGCCCTCGGTCAGGGCGTCACCGATGCGCAGGTTGCCGTGGTTCGGAATACCGATGATATCGCCGGCAAAGGCCTCCTCCGCCGTCGCACGGTCCTGCGCCAGAAACAGTTGCGGATTGTGCATGGTGAGTTGCTTGCCAGAGCGCAGGTGACTCAGCTTCATTCCCTTTTTGAAGTGCCCGCTGGCCAGTCGCATGAAGGCGATACGGTCGCGGTGCTTGGGGTCCATATTTGCCTGAATCTTGAAGACAAAGCCGCTGACTTTTTTCGCCGTTGGGTCGATTTCGGAGCGTTCGTTCTTGATGACAGCGGCCTGCGGGCGCGGCGACGGGGCTGATTTGGCGAGTCCATTCAGCAGCTCCCGAACGCCGAAGTTGTTCAGGGCAGAGCCGAAATAGACCGGCGTCAACGTGCCCTGCCGGTAGGCTTCGAGATCAAAGGGGGGGCACAGCTCCTTGGCCATGTCGGCACCTTCTTGCAGCGCGTCGATTTCACTTGTGTCGAGTACGTCGGCCAGCGCCGGATCGTCCACGCCAGAAACCTTCAGCCCATCGCGCGGCATCTCTCCTTTGGCGTCATTGTGCACGGGGATGAATTGGTCGTTGAGTAGATCGTAGCAGCCCTTGAACTGCCGCCCCATGCCAATCGGCCACGACGCTGGCGACACGTCGAGCGCGAGCGTCTGTTCAATCTCATCGAGGATTTCAAAGGTCTCCCGTGCTTCACGGTCGAGCTTGTTCACAAAGGTCATGATTGGCACATCGCGCAGGCGGCACACTTCAAACAGCTTGAGCGTCTGCGCCTCAATACCCTTGGCGGCATCGATCACCATGACGGCAGAATCAACGGCGGTGAGTGTGCGGTAGGTGTCTTCTGAGAAGTCGCCGTGGCCGGGAGTGTCGAGCAGGTTGAAGATGCAGTTCTTGTAGCCGTAAGTCATGACCGAGGAGGTAACCGAGATCCCGCGCTCGCGTTCGACCTTCATCCAGTCAGACGTCGCCCCACGCCGAGCATCCCCCTTTGCCTTGACCGCACCGGCAAGCTGGATCGCGCCGCCGAACAGCAGCAGCTTTTCGGTGAGCGTTGTTTTGCCCGCATCCGGGTGCGAAATGATCGCAAAAGTCCGCCGGTTGGCGACTTCGTCTTGAAGCAAAGCCATGTCTACTGCTCTAGCTGCTATGGTTAAGCTCCAGTGTTTAGGCCAGAATGGCCATGAAACCCAAGAGCTAACGAGGCGGGGGCAGGAGGCCCATTCTAGCATGAAGCCCATCGAGACGATCGAAGCCCTGACCGCGCTATACGGTGAACCAAGCGCGGCTGCGCTGAAAAAGGAAACTGGCCGCCTCACCGATGACTATGCCGCCTTTATCCGAACGGCACGCTTTATGGCTCTGACCACTGTTGGGCCGGAGGGGACGGACTGCAGCCCGCGCGGGGATAAGGGGCCTGTGGCACACATCCATGATCCTACCACGCTGCTGATCCCTGACCGGCGCGGCAATAACCGGATCGACAGCCTGCGCAATATTCTGCGAGATCCTCGCGTCTCGCTGATGTTCATGATTCCGGGCTCATCCACCATCATCCGAGTGAATGGTCAGGCTTACATTACCGCTGAACCGAACGTTCTTGATACCCTGGCCGAAGCTGGGAAACCGCCCCGTTCGGTGATCGTGGTCAAGATCGACACCGTCTATTTCCAGTGTTCCCGCGCACTCATACGCTCTGGTCTGTGGGATGGGGTGGCAGCAGATCGATCCCTACCCACGGCCGGACAGATCCTCGCCAATATGACGGACGGCGCAGTTGGCGGGGACGACTATGACCGCGCGTGGCCTGAACGGGCACGTGAGTCTTTGTGGTAACGCCACCAGTCTAGCCTCAGCCTTCGGCTTTTTCTTCCAATTCCAGCCACTCCATTTCCGCCTCTTCCAGCTTCTGCCGCAACTCACCCAGCTTGGTGGTGATCCGGTTGAACTTGTCCGGGTCGCGGGCGTAGAGGTCAGGGTCTGAGAGCAGGCTCTCGCCCTTGGTGATGTTGGCCTCCAGCGCTTCCATTTCGGCGGGAAGCTTGTCGAGCCGGATTTTCTCCGCATAGGTCAGCTTGCTCTTGCTCTCCGTGCTTTTCTTTCGCTCCGCTTCCCTCTTCGTCACCTGCTTGGATTTACCAACCGTGTGCTGCTCTTTGAGGCGGGTTTGGTGCTGTCTTCGGGCATCGGAGTAGCCGCCGGGATATTCATACATCCCGCCGTTTCCATCCAGCAGGATCGTTGAAGTCACCAGCCGGTCGATGAAGTCACGGTCGTGGCTGACCAGCAGAACCGTTCCTTCATAGTCGGCGATGATCTCCTGCAACAAATCCAGCGTTTCCAGGTCGAGGTCGTTGGTTGGCTCGTCCAGCACCAGCAGATTGCTGGGGTTTGCCAGTCCTTTAGCCAGCGTCAGCCGGTTCCGCTCACCGCCCGACAACGATTCAACAGGCGCCCGCGCTGCGCGCTCGCTGAACAGGAAGTCACGCATGTAGGACACCACGTGCCGTGGTTGGCCCCGGACCATGATCTGGTCACCGCCCACGTCGGCGAGGTAGTCCCAGACGGTGATTCCCGGCTTGAGCGTTGTTCGCATTTGGTCCAGCACAAGGGGGTCCAGATTGGTGCCGCGGTAGACACTACCGCTATCGGGTTCGACGGTGCCGAGCAGCATCTTGATCAGCGTGGACTTTCCTGCGCCGTTCGGGCCGATGATTCCGACGCGGTCGCCCCGCATGATTTTGGTCGAAAATGGCGCGATGATGGTGCGTTCGCCATAGCGCTTGGATATGTCAGTGGCTTCGATCACCCGTCGCCCAGATTGGCCACTGCTGGCGCTGTCCAGCTGAACTTGTCCCGGACGCGTCACCATATTGCGCCGGTCCTGCCGCAAGGATTCCAGCCGTCGCATCCGGCCCATGTTTCGGGTCCGTCTTGCAGAAATGCCTTCGCGAGACCATTGGGTTTCTTCAGCAATAAGTTTGTTCAGTTTGGCCAGATCGCGGGCTTCTTCTTCGAGCAGCTTTTCCGACCAAGCGTCAAAGTTACGATAGTTCTTGTTCAAGTGCCAAACCTGCCCTCGGTCCAGCCATGCCACCTGCTCGGTTACTGTTTCCAGAAAGCGGCGATCGTGGCTGATGGTCAGAATGGCACCGTCATAGCGGCGAATTTCACTTTCCAGCCACTCGATCGTATCGACATCCAGGTGGTTGGTCGGCTCATCCAGCAACAGCACGTCTGGTTCTTCGGCGAGCGCCTTAGACAGTGCCGCCCGCCGCTGCTCTCCACCAGACAGACCCTTGGTGTCCTGCGCCGGGTTCATGCTCAGGCTGTCGAGGAACATTTTCGCGCGGTGAGGTTCGGCCCCGCCGCTGGTGGTGTAGTCCAGCACGGATGCAAAGGGTGACAAGTCTGGTTCCTGTGGCAGAATACCGACACGCGTGCCGGGTTGGACAAAGTGCTCGCCTTTGTCAAAATCGGCTTCACCGCCCAGGATGCTCAGCAAGGTTGACTTCCCCGTACCGTTGCGCCCCACCAGACAGATGCGGTCCTTGGCAAAAATGCTCATGGTTACACCCTTGAACAAGTCCTTGTCAGAATGGCGCAAGAAAAGGTCGGACAGACGAATTAGGGGCGTTTGGGTGGACATTGAGTGCGTTGGGCCTCCGAAGGGGGGGACGGGGTGACTTATTCTTGCCCTCTCTTAGCCGAAATCGCCGGGTTTGTTACAGTATGAAACGCCTCTTTACGCGCTTTAACGTTTTGTCTCTAAAGCCTTGAAGACATAGTCTCGCCTTTGGGCCATCTTAAAGGCACTTATTTCCCGCAGTCCCAAAGCTGCAGGGGGCTGCTGAACCGGCCAGCGGACTGGGACTGCTCTTCACAAGCTGGAGTATACAGATGAAAAAGATTTTGCTGAACACGGCTGCTGCGGCCTGCCTGGTTTTGAGCGGTTGCGTGGTCACAGACCCTTACAGCGGTGAAACGAGCCTGACCAACACCGGCGGAGGATCCGCCATTGGCGCGGCGCTGGGTGGTTTTGTCGGCGCGGTTACGGCAGAAGAGGGCGATCGAGGTCGCGGCGCCCTTCGCGGCGCGCTCGCTGGCGGAGTCGTGGGCGCCGGTGTCGGTGCGTATATGGACTATCAGGAACGGGAACTACGCCAAGCGCTTGAAGGGACCGGTGTGGGTATCGAGCGCCAGGGCGATGATCTTCGTTTGATCATGCCCTCAGAGGTGACCTTTGATGTCGCCAGTTTCGAGGTCAAGCCGTCCTTCTATGCGGTCCTCAACAACGTTGCTGATGTCATGATCAACTACCCTGAGACCGCCGTACTGATCGGCGGGCATACGGACAGTGACGGTTCGGACAGCTACAATCAGGATCTCTCTGTCAAACGTGCCGGGTCCGTGCGGAGTTTCCTGGCCGGGCAGGGCGTGCAATTCAGCCGGATGACTGCGATTGGCTTTGGTGAACGCTTCCCCATCGCTTCCAACACGACCGAGTACGGCAAAGCCCAGAACCGTCGGGTAGAGATTACGCTATCGCCAGCTGAAAGCTAAGGCGAGCGGGTGACGATCAACACAAAAGGGGCAGTGACCTTCTCGGTCACTGCCCCTTTTATTTAGTGTGCTTTTGCCTCCATACGAACCGATTGAACGGCGCTGAAAGCGATGCTTTAGAACGCAGAAACGCCCAGAAGTGCCAGCGTGTCCATCGTCACGCCCGTACCGATCTGACCATTATCGCGCTGGAAGCCATCGATCGCCCGCTGCGAAAGGGGGCCGAAGATGCCGTCGACGGGGCCGTTGTAGTAGCCTCGCTGCTGCAGAGCGACCTGGATGCGCTGGATGATATCCGGCGTTGTGTTGGTTTCACAGAGGATTGACCGCCACTCAGTCCGTGCCGGCTCAACAACCACTTCACGAGTGATGGTGTCGAACACGGGCGGGATTTCAATGATTTCCTCACGGGCCGGGACAACTTCAACGCGGCGTGTGACCGTCCGGGTCTCGGCCGGGATCAAACGCTCGTCCACGCGAGCAGGCGTGTTCACCACTTCGCGTTCCACAATTTCGGTGACCGCGGGGATGATTTCCTCACGGGTCGAAGCGGGTTGGATCATCACACGGCGCTCAACCTGCTTGGTGACCGCTGGTTCAGTGACCAAACACAGGATTTCACCCGTTGCTGCATCGATCTTCTGGATCGGGCCGGTGCCTGGCTTCCACACGGTCCGCTCCGGCACAACTACGATTTCTTCGATGATCGTGTCATACACCGGTTCTACCGGAATCAAGCGGCGAGCTGCGGGCCGTACGACGACTTCTTCCTGCACCGTTGTGTAGGTCGCTGCGACGGTGACAAGTTCGGTGGACGCTTCGCGCACCACAACTTCTTCCATCACGTCGCCAAACTGGGCTGGGATGATCCGGACTTCCTGACGCGCAGGCTCGACCATAATCTGCTCTTCGACAGTTTGGGTAACCGCAGAGAGTGCAATGCGAGCATAACATTCACCGGGTAGTGGGTTGGGAGGAAACGCGCTCGTGTCGAACCCCTGCATGCCCGAAGTCGCCGCGCCGAAGTCCTGCTGGACTGAGGCGTTCTGGACCATACCCGAGGCAAAGCCGCTGGAAGACGACGAAAAGCCCGTTGTTGTCGTTGTTGTTGTCGTGGACGAGCCAAGCGTTGAGCCGGAGCTTGTCGTTGTAAGTGTCGTCCCAGAGCCGTCCGTTGAGATGGCCGTGCATCCCGTAAGCAGCAAAGCAGTCACACCAGCAAGCAGCACGTTCGTGGAGTACGAGGTCATAGCACCGCACCTTTTTATTTATATGATCCCTACGAAGATTCCGCGAAACCATACCCCTTAAGAGTGATGAACTCACTTACGGGTTAATGATTCGGCTCGCAGGTTCCGTAATCTCATAACCGTTAAACCCGCCAGATCGCCTTAGAGTCAATCTCCGTGGCGGTAACATTCGCGGGGCAGGCGAGTGAGGCGAAGAACTGTTGTTTTGAAGTCACTTAGCTTTGTGGTCTAATGTAGGCGGATAATGCAGTTTGCCACAGTCCTGACAATTAGGGCTGGTCGAGCGAGTATCCAACTTCGCGAACCGTCCGAATCACGTCAGAATCCGCCTTTCCATTGAGTGCTTTCCGCAGACGACGGATGTGAACGTCTACGGTGCGGGGCTCAACTTCCTTCTCTCGCCCCCAGACCGTGTCCAGTAATTGCTCTCTGGAGAAAACCCGTCCTGGGAACTGCATAAAGTGTCTTAAAAGGCGAAACTCGGTGGGAGCCAGCTCGATCAGTGTCTCACCACGGGTTACCCTGTGGCTGCCCTGGTCCATTCGGATATCCGCAAAAACCAGAATTTCCTTCAGGCGCGCAGGTTGAGCCCGGCGCAGTACGGCGCGCAGTCGGGCGAGCAGTTCCTGTGGACTGAAAGGCTTGGTCAGGTAGTCGTCCGCGCCCATATCCAGCCCGCGGAGCTTATCCTGTTCTTCGCCCCGTGCGGTCAGCATGATGATTGGTACGTCGTTGGTTTCCGGGAAGCGCCGCAGATGTCGACACACTTCCAGACCAGACCGCAAGGGCAGCATCCAGTCGAGAAGGATCGCATTGGGTGCCATGGTCAACGCCAGATCGACCGCTTCCTCGCCATCACGCGCCACAATGGTATCGTAACCTGCGCTGCGCAGATTGTAGTCCAGAAGCGTGACAATGGCCTCCTCGTCTTCAACGATCAAGATGAGTGGTTTGCTGTCCTTTGCGCGCTCTGGAAGTTTATCGTTTCGCAAAAGGAAATCTTGGCTGGATATCTGCATCATTGTCTTCTCGAAGTCCCTGTTACCCGAAGGCACCCGCAACATAGTCCTTTGTGCGGGGATCCTGTGGATTTTCGAATATGTCTTTGGTGGCTGCCATTTCTACCATGTCACCGAGATGGAAAAAGGCTGTGGTTCCTGCGACGCGCTGCGCTTGCTGCATGTTGTGGGTGACAATCACAATGGCATAATCCTTCGCGAGTTCGAGGATCAGCCGTTCGACTGTGCCTGTTGCGATGGGATCAAGTGCTGAGCATGGCTCGTCCATCAGAATGACCTCCGGTGAAACGGCAACGGTGCGTGCGATACACAGGCGCTGCTGTTGACCGCCGGAAAGGCCCAGTGCTTCAGCCTCCAGCCGGTCGTAGACTTCTTCCCAAAGCCCCGCCGAGGTGAGCGCCTGTTCAACAATCTCGTCCAGTTCTTCCCGGTTCTTGGCCATGCCGTGTAGTCGCGGGCCATAGGCAACGTTGTCATAGATCGACTTGGGAAAGGGGTTTGGCTTCTGGAACACCATCCCCACACGTTGGCGCAGCAGAGTAATGTCCAGCGCAGAATCATTGATGTTTTCGCCGTCGAGCAGGATCTTGCCTTTGATCCGTGCGATTTCGATGGTGTCGTTCATCCGGTTAAGACAGCGCAAAAAGGTCGATTTTCCGCAGCCTGAAGGACCGATGAGTGCGGTAACGTGGCGGCTCTTGACCTCCATCGACACGCCCTTGAGCGCGTGGTTTTCACCGTAGAAGACATTAACATCATCAGCCTGCATTCGAATTTCGGACATGCGTACTTCCTTAGTTTGCGCGCTCAAAGCGCGAGCGGATATAGGTCGCCAGACCGTTCATGGCGATGACCAGAGTCAGC
>JACLAC010017378.1_pt1 | contig 52876 bp, 33 predicted proteins | sample 8027881 | NCBI WGS metagenome assembly JACLAC01 (sample SAMN15725517, study PRJNA655200) | protist metagenome | isolation source: fluorescence activated cell sorting (FACS) single amplified genomes of... | place: Spain: Blaines Bay Microbial Observatory, Mediterranean Sea | collected 2016-01-19 | reverse complement strand
AATTCGAGAGTCGGTTCTGAATCAATTCCGAATCCCGCATCAAGGAATCCTCGCAAAATATCAGCAGCTGCAAGAAGTAGCAGATCCGCGCCAGGCTCGTCTGCTGGTGCTACCCCGAAGTCTTCTTTCCCTGGCTTCCAACAAGATCAACAACTGCCTTCCAAACCTCTAAAGCAGTCCAGTGTTGGTATTCCAAACCTCGGAATAGGGCAGAGTGTCGGTCAGGGTCTGCGAAATGCATGGCGCTCTCTTCTCGGGGGGCTGGATAGCTTTGGGGCGAAAATCCCATTTGTGGAGAAAGCCGTGGAAACAGCGGTGAGGGTCACGACTGTGATTGATGCTCGCGTTTTTTCGCGACACATTTTCAATCGGATTTTTTTTTTGATTTTGTGAAACACGTCGGACAGCGATAACAAGATTCATGAGTAGTACGTTGATATGGGGTCGTGGAGTTTGAAGTTGCTTTCTTGTTGAATCGCAAATACTTCAACCATGAAGTGTTCGAGAACGCTATTTCCTTGTGTATAAACAAAATGCAAAATGCAACAAGGCCTCTGCTTTTTTCGAGTATGCAGAACTTGGCAGTCCCTGGCATCTAACTGTTCGAGATGTTGTTGCTGACGACGCCCATGCAGGGGACCTTTATTTTCGTCATCGCCAACTCCACGTCTATCGGCTGATGTTTCCGTGGGGCACCCCAAGAACAAAGGCTACGGGGAAGCGTCAATCGACAGACGCAATCGTCCACAGTGGCTCGCACCACTTTGATAATGATGCGTGTGGGCATCGTGATAATGATTGCAGCAGTGCAGACGTTGGAACAGACGCTTATGCGTCGTCTTCTCGAGCCACGCGAGGCGGTTGTCGGACTCCCGAATCACCCGATCGAATCAGCAAGACGGATGCGAAAAATCTGATCATCGACGAGGAAGAATCTGGCGAAGGTTTTGCTAGTGCGTCGTCAAGCAACGCTGTTAGACCAGGAGTAGCAGTTGGTGACTGTCCACCCGAGGTGACTGCTGGAAGTGTCTGTCGGGCTGGCAATGTCTCCGCAGACGATGACGTCGAAGCACAAACTCCCTGTGTCTCGGAACGCGAATCAGACCCTCATGGAGGTGGTGTAGACGATCCTCGGAGTCGGAATGGTTCAACTTCCGTGTGCGAGTCACCAGGAGCCTCTCCTCAGGCCTCTCTCGTCAGTCCGTCTGAGGGATTATTCCAGGAGGATCCGCCGGCGGATCTGCCGCGCAGCCGGAGGTCGACCTGGCAACCGGGGCAAGACCTTATTGAGGCGGACGTCGAGGAGATCCACCTCCAAGAGGTTAGGGACGATGATAATAATGGTGGTTCCACAGACGAGACGGCTCCCGGATCAGACCCAGTTCCTGGGAGGAACAGGCGGGTTCAATTGAAACTTGAAAAGAAGATCCCTAATTTGCGCAGAACCCAATCAGAAAAGGGCCCAACGGAGAAGGGGTGGCACAGCAAGTTACACCCCAAGGAAGGCGGCCGCTCCTCTTCCCGGAAAGGAGTTGGGGGCCGCCAATGTGGAGAAGATGGCACTTCCGGCGATGACACTGATGCAAATGATGTTGTTCCGGAGCCTCATGACCTCGCACTGCTCGAGATGATTTCGCTTCCTGGCGTCTTGAAGGTAACTATGCGACAGCTCTTTCATTTGCTCTGTTTCTTCGAGGTGCTCCCCTTTTCTTCGCACTGTCGCCCTCTCGGCGCCATCTCGGCAGAATCGCTAGCCGTGACCCGCACTTTGACATCTGGGATGCAGAGCACTGGGATGCAAATGCGAACTGCCGATCATCATCCGCCGGAAAAACCTACCAAGCCTAAGGTCCGAGACCATGACGCCGCGCAGGGGACAAAAAACTCCATGCAGCAGGAAATCATCAGCGAGGAGGAGATTGAGACTGACTCGTGGGGCGATGATGCGGGACGAATGGGGGACTTTCAATGGGAGATGTATGCTAGTGATGAGCTAAGCCAGCTCCAAAGACTGGAGCAGGAGATCGGAGAGTCTGGTGGGTCTGCCTACTTGACGCAGCTGGGCTTCCAACTCCTGCAGCTCCTTTGGGACTCGGCCTTGTTCACCAAGAGCCCCCCAAGAAGGAGGATCATCAGAGGACCTGGAAAGGATGGCATGACTAGTAGTAGTAGTAGTGGTGTCGGAGAGGAGAACAGCGAGGGAGATTTATCAGTAATCCTCCAAGATTGCAACCGGGGTCAGCTCATTACGCTCCATTCACCTGAAGATCGCAGTTACGCAGAGGATGAAGACGTCAGTACGAAACCCGGGGCTTCCGCGGTCCTGCCGCAAGTGTTGGCACTATGTTTTGTACTGCTCGTGCTTCTCACAATCCTCTTCTGGCTTATTGCAGAATTTATCATTCCAATCGGATCGATGTTCTCCCGCTGCTGCCGAGGTTGTCGCGCTCGGTGCTGCTTGCAGCAAGCCCCTCGTCGTTCCCGACGACGAGCTGTGCGCGACAAGCTCTCTGACTCTGAGCGTTCTGATTGTAGCCAGGCTCGTGACTCCCAGCCCGGGACTCCCCACAGTCCTCCACCCTATCGGCGTCGAGATGACGACAGAAGATGCGATGACAGAAGAGCGTGTGTCGTTCCTTCGTCGGAAGGAACAAATGAAAGACGCGTTGTCCGTCAACGAAGAAAAGTACGGCAGCGCTCAATCGAGCGCTCAATCGAGCGAAATTGCCCCTCCTCATCGAGTACCAGGTAGCTGTTCATTGATTGTCTGCATCCTTATTAATACGTTACGGTTACAAACGTCAAGGACGTCCTCTTGTTCACAAGGATGTTTCAATAGAAGCACCAGCTAGTAAACAGACACAAATTTCGTTAGTATTCATCGGCAATCCCGCGCCCTCGTGCGATAGCCTCCGAGGCTGGTGTCATCATCGGGCTCAGCATGACCGAGTCCGTTTTCATGGATTCTTTGCAGAGACTTGATTTACTTTACTGCTATGCATCGAGATTGAGATAATTCGAGGCTGCTGCAACTGTTGTGTCCGTCCAGACGGACCATGACGACGTCGAACCGAGCAGCGCAGACCCAGAGGATTCTGCTCGAGAATTTTCGCGGAATTTTTTGTTACAAGAGAACCTCGCTGAAATTCGCCCCTGATTCAGTATTGGAGGAAAGTTCGCCGATGTCTGTCGTTGACACTGATGCCAGTCATACTCTTCAGTTGGTGTTGTCATTGTGTTTGCGAATCGTCGCGGTATGATCTATGATTATCGGAATCCTATCGTCCAGTAATTTGCGCGTGATTTTACCCGACATGGAGTTATCGTTTCCTGGGACCTTCGTTGCTGTTTTTTTCATCATGTCTCGACAAGCTTTCCTGGTTGTCGGTGTTCGCTTTCTTGGGCTGACAGTTTGTTCGCACATCTAAGCGATTCGGTCTACTAGTATGATGTTCTCCAAAATTACGATGTGTGTGGCGACATGTTCCCTCGACGATAAGTTCATTGTATTTATAGTCCGATGTTCGACCCGCTCATCGGATCACATCTGAATTAATCTGAAACATCAACTAGGAGGAAGCTATATCAGCTGATCTGAGGAAAGCCCTGTAGAAGGGGATTAAACGTCTTCCTGTCTTTAAGTTTGGCATTGCGCTCGCTAGGAAGAAGTTGGCGTGTCTTCGATTCCTTTATTTGACGAAGGTGTTGTGTTGAGATGTCGACGTCGGGGAATGTCTCGCACGGAATGGCATCCAATGTGATACACGACATTGCGGAGCGCATCGCCCAATGGTATGGTAGATATCAGTTTAATCTTCTCAGCAGTGATGACAATGTCAATGTCGTTACTAGCGATCAGCATTATGGCGAAGACGTAGGAGCACACGACGCGGCCCAGCATCTTCTTCTTAAGCCTCCTTCGCCGGGAATAATGCAGCAGGATGATTTCAATTCGGGGCACCATCAGATCCACTCTATGTGGAGCGACTCAGTCCCGACAGGCCCTTCACTCAGTGTCCTTTTGCTGGAGCTCCTTGCGTTGTTTTACATCTTCGGATGTCTAGCCATAGCCGCCGAGCGGCTCTGCGACGCCATGGAAACGCTGTGCAAGCGGTTGAAGGTTCCCCAGGACGTGGCCGGAGCCACGTTTATGGCGCTGGGAGGCAGCATCCCCGAAATCTGCATCAACTTAATTTGCGCTCTAACTGAGAGTGGCGGCGGAGATGCATCAGATTCAGATGGCAACGCTGATGATGACGTCATTGACAGCAGCTGGAGTTCGCGCCTGAGTAGTCCAAAGTGGTCCCTTCTGACCAACTCCCTGAGCAGCAAGCACAACACTCTGAGCACAGTGAGCAAAGTGAATCTGGGAATCGGTGCCATCCTAGGCAGTGGCCTCATAGCCTTCTGCGTTATTCCTAGCGTCTGCATTTTGTTTTCTAAAAAGGGCATAGTCATCCCGACCCCGCAAGCCGCGAGGAAACGCAGAGAGCGACGGACCGGGATTGATGAAGGCACCAGATCTCAGAGTCGGACCGGACAACTGACCTCAGATGCTTCAAGACGTGCCGAAGCAGCGGGAAATTCCCACGTGGGGACAAGTCTGCCTGACCATTTGGACGACGATGACTTCGTGCTGTCGGATGATGACTTCGTCTTGAGCGGGGACGACCTCGACAGTCGTGGCGTGAAGAAGCTGCGAAGCGTGACAGGATTCCTAGACGAGGCAACGCGAAGGAAATCGGCGGGGGCGAAGTCGGCAGGATCCAAGTCGTCCAGCGCCAGTGATGGCAACAATGGCAATGGCAATAGTACCAATAGCGCAACTTCAGGCGCAGCAAGTTCATCAGCAATCACGATCTCCATTTTCGACGCGGACAATGGCAGTCGCCTACTGCCGTCATCCGGCGAGGAGGATCCAAAGGAGTCTGTAGAATCTGAGGAGTCTGTAGATTCTGAGGAATCAGAAGCCGAGGAGGAAGGTTCCGATGAAGAGGGGGGCGAAAGCGTCTTCGTTTTGAGTGATCAGCACCTTTTCGTTATGGAGGACCACGAGATTTTTCAGGATGATGCGTTGGAGCTGTCGGACCATCTAGAAGATCTCCAGGAAGCAAAAAAAGAAGCTGCAACGTCTTCTTCACCTTCTTCTGAACAAGCTGCTAAGTTGGGGAGGTTTCTGGCGGTCCCAGGAGCGTCTGTCGCCGCTTCTGACAGCGGTCGGGGTTCTAACAGTCCTGTTAACTCAGCATCGAAGCGACGGCTGAGTGGACGGGCATCGTCCGTCGGGGACCGGTCCCCAACGCGGTCTCCCTCCTCGCGCAGAAGCCCGCGGAATTCTGGTACGGGGTCGGAGATTTTTCATTCCTTCGCCCGTCTGAAGCGGCGTGCCGATGCCGAGGCACAGGAGGAAGTGCAGCGAAAAACGGAGGATACTTTGCTACGCCTCAGCGCTTCTCACGGCCTCCCGCGAAGAAGTCGGTCGTCCTCACGACTTTCGGACGTATGTGCCACCGAATTCGCCTCGGCGAGGAGCAGTTTCACGGGTTCTGAAAATGAGTTTGGCGGTTGTTCTTCTGAAAACCCGAGCAATTACAAGAGCGCAGGACACAATTACAGGAGCGCAGGCGACCTGCAGTACTATTCGGCAGCTGGGGGGTTGTCGGAGCTGCCTCTGGCAAAGGAAGGAGTTGCCGTTGGCGGCCCGCATTGGGATGCGTCGGCATCGCGCAAAGAGCCCCTACTTCCTGCTAATGTGAATGACATGGGTGCCGGCTCACTTCAAGTGCAAAGCGAAGGATCGCGCCCAGATGGTTCCGCTCAGTTGCGCAACCAACGCAAAATGGTGTTCTACCGACGTCAGAAATACACGAGGTTGTTGCATCAGCAAAAAATCCAGTTGCTGCGAGCCAGGGCGCAGAAAAAATTGATCCTCAAACGGCGCCCCCTTCTCCGTGACATCGCGGGATATCTGAGCTGCTTAGGCCTCTTGTTGGTCTGCATTCGTGTACAGAGGGTGAGCTCCGTACTGGCTGGCATGTTTATTGTTTTGTACGGGACATACATCTTGGTGCTCGTCTTCAGCGGGCGCATCCGTCGCATGTGGCGTCGTCGAGAAGCACAAAAAGCACAAAATAACCTTTCGTCGGCCACGTCTCCTGACCAAGAAGGTGCTTCCACGTCACCAGGAAGAAACGCTGATCATCCTGGGCCAAATCCTAGCGCAGCAACGTCGATAGAAAACGCGAATTACGTGCGACAGTCGAAACTTACATCGACAGGTGAGGCTCCTCGGAAAGCTGCGCAGGCCCCCGGTGAGGAAGAGGTTACGGGAACGAGCTACAACAATCTGAAGAACGCAGAAGATTTTAAGAAGGGAGCAGACATTGCAGGAGGATTAATCCAGAATGCGGGTGACAAGAATGCGATAATACAATCGGACTGGGGGGACAAAAAAAATACGCAGAAAAATGTTGCAGCAAAAAACGTGAAAATGTCGCAACAGAATATGATGGATGTGGCGATGGACGACATGTCGACCGATGCGGGGACTGCTGATGCTTCGTCGGTTTGGTCGGCAGCCACATCCGGAGGCACCTCCGAGAGTGGTGTTGCAACACCAAACATTCTCAGCAACCGCCCACACCAGAGCAAAAAAAACCAGAACCCCCCCAGTCTGACAACTCCTCAGACTTCATCACCCGCAATTCAGACTGGTGTTGTAACTCAGTTACTTCCAGATGCATCATCGCAATCCTTGGTGGATGCGGACGACGATGAGGATGGTGTCGTTATCAAAATCGCAAAGGTAGTCTGGTGGCCGGCTACCTTTGTTTGCAAGCTCGTTTGCCCAGACTGCAGTCCGGGTCAGCCAAGGGAGAGTTGGTGAGGAGTGAGTTCAGCACTGAGGTGAACCTAGACCTAGATCGGAATTCTTGCATATTCAGTAATACTAATAGAGTCGCGTCAGTGCTGCGAATGTGCTGCTCATAGGGATACTAATGCTATTTAGAGTGGAGATCGCTCTGAGTCTACCATTCTTAGAAGCAGTGGCGATGTCCTAGTCCTCTCACTATGCAGATTCTCGGAGAATTTCGTGTCGTCCAACCCCTAGTTTCTTTAATTGAATCTTCTCGGCAGTTTAGATGAGTTTCCTGGTATTTCAAGCATTGATTCATAGTAATTTCCAGCACTCGCAGGGCTGACAGTAATCTTCTTCACTTGGCAGGTACCCTCTGACGTTCGTTTCTGCATTGGTACTGATTGCGTTGTGTTCGGCGGTCGTGACCACTGTGACCAACGACGTGGTCACTTTCATCAGTGCTGCCAGCAACGCGCACAGCGACGAGGCCAACGGCACGCTGATGGGCTATCTGGGAATTACCCTGGTAGCGCTGGGCGCAGAGATTCCAGACTGCGTGCAGAGCGTGCAAGCTGCAAGGAGGGGGTAAGGGAAAGCCGGTATTTTATCGTGATGCGATCCAAAAAGATGCGTTTTTTGACTGGAATCGACACTACTACTAAGCATCACTCCCCGAAGGACGATGCCGTTGGATGCTTCGGATGAATACATTTGAAAGTATTCGTGCAAATGCCGTGTGTCAACCGATAGAAATGCCAATGGCAATGACACTACTATAAATCGATTCCGTTTCAATAACTAATTTATCTAACTCGTCAAACAGATTTTCTCGGTGCAATTTAGTATCAAGGGTAATGTACCATGTGAGCACATCAAGGGAAATTTACGATGTGATTTCGAACCAACCCAGGTATGCCGGAATGGCCGTGAGCTCGTGTCTGGGTGCGCAAACCTTGAATATCGCAATTGGTTTGGGGCTCCCCTGGTTGCTAGCGGCGCTGATGGGTGATGTGTCGCCAGAAGCGGCAGGGCGGACCTCATATTATACTAGACAAAAGCCTGATCTAACATTACAGCAGAAACAGCAGCAGTCGCCCGAGCAAAGCGCACCATTGCCACAGAATGGAAATTTGTTGAAATTGCAAGGCCTGATGCAAAACTCAGCAACCCTTGGAAGCAGTGACCCCGACATTCACTTGGAAAGTGCTTTCTTGGCGTCAGAACCTGCATCAGGCTTAATTCCGCAACTGCCATGGAAGGAGGGTCACAATTCGCCGATCACTAGCAGTCAGCAACTGAGAGGGTCACTGCCAACAGGTCAGGGTCACGTCGGGGCCCCCCTGGTGCTTCACAACACTGAATTTCTGGAGATGGCCCTCTGTTTTGTGGTGCTGGCCGTACTGGTCTTCGCCGCGCTGTCAGTCGGGGCCACTCTGTTTCTCCGCAAAACCCGGAAGATCGTTTTGGGAAAGGGCACCGCCACGGCCATGTGCATGTTGTACCTTACGATCTGCGCGGGATTGGGGGTTTGGTCTCTCGCCTGATTTCATAATGGCTCTCTCGCGGCCATGGACATAAGGATGCGTCTCATTCTTAGCTGTAGTCTTTTTCAGTCACATCAAGGCGGATCTAACATTCATGGTTGAACTTGAATCGTTCGCCGAGCACATTCATGGTCGAATTCTTTATCTTGGAAATTTGAATTCTGAGATTGTCATTGAAATCATTTCAATTTAATTTTTTTGTTTCCCGAATCATTGACGTGTCATCCAAGTTCGATTTTTTCAGGCTATCAGGTTGCCTTCCGGAACCCATCAGGTCCAGATTGAGTCGAACTTCCAGGAGTGCGAGCGCGATTGTTCGAATGCAGGAGCCGTTGTTACAGTGTTTTGAGGTTGCGTGATTCATGCATATGTGCCTGTGAAAAATCATAGTAGTTGTTCGAAGTGGTTTGGCAACATTGGCGTCGGTGAGCGCTCAAGTGAGGTGACAATCACGTGGAGGATTATGCGTCGATGTTTCTGGTCCCACTGTGCGTCGCTTCTGGGAGATGTCGACTACTAGTACTCAAATTGGTCTTTCGACGGGACGATGGCCTGCTTAATTTCTGATGTGGTGTATCATTGACATTGTGGGGGATTTTCAATTTGGTCTCTTACACTTGTCCTTATTACACATTCGGCTGATGGTGACTCACAAGTTCTCGCAAAACAAATTAATTGGCAGAGGTCTTGAGACTCATAACTACTCGCATTCGGGGGTTCGAACAAGTGATGTTGGGGCGAGGTCATTAATGCGGATAATTCCGACGGTCATTCGGATAATACTGAATTTTCGCTCTTTGCATTAGGACATTCGAGATGGCTGAGTAACAGTTGGACCGTATTGTCGATGTTTACTTCTGGAGGAGGTCCTTCGGGACCATCAGGCGATGCAGTCGATCGTTTCGGGGGTCCAGCGCGTGCGGCCCAAACATCCGATCTCGAATCCGAGAAGAGGGGTGTTTCCAAGCATCGTAATCTGACTCCTGGAGATTCTGTACACGGTCTCGGTGTTGCTGGCCATGGACGGTCACAGCGTAATCATAACGGTGACGAGGAGCCAGCGCGTGGGCCGGACGATGAACGATCTGACCCCAGAGAGTTGTTCCTGGAAGGAAAAGCGTCAGCATCGCAACAACCTCCCGAGGTGACGACACAACAGGCGACGACAGCGAATTCAAAGACGGCGAATTCAAGGACGAATTCGAAGACGTGGGCCCAATGGGGTCTCGAGACAGGCATATGGGGGTTGGCGACGGGCTTGGAGGCCGGCCTCCTGCCGGATGTTCTCGGATCGGATCCTGCCAAGCCGCTGCGACATGTGCAGCTAGATCGCGTGACGTGGCCGAATACTATATGGCGATTTCAAGAATTGCATGTGTCGGATGTGTGGGTAGGAAGAGTAGTAGTCACAGTAATGCTATTACGGCGTACGGCCACTTCCTAGCTGAGGCTGTTGATCCTCGTTGTGGTTACAAATTACAAGAGGCCGGATCGATATGTTCACGTCTTTGAGCTTTCAATTCAACTTGATTTGGATGATACAGCGGCACCGGCTTTGGTTCGGTTTCCACTTCGTCGTCTGGCTGCGGCATTCAGAATAGTATTTTGCCTCGAATTCCTATTGGCATCAAACGTAAGTTATTTTATTTTCTGATGGGAGGAAAATGCTCATTCATGGTTCATTCCTGGCGCACTAACATCGAAGGTCCCGCTCGGGGCTCGGCTGCCGCTGAAGCCGCCTGTTCTAGAACGAGGGGACGCAACACGGAGACGGGATGGCACCTCAAACAACAAGCAGTGTCCGAAGGAAGCCGGGACGAACTCGAAGAAAACCCTAAAACTCGAAGAAAGCCATGTGGACCACTGCGAGTTGGGGGATTCCGAATCGAAGCAGTTGGATGATCCGAGCAGTGACGCGGAACAAAATTGGCATGTCCTCGAGCAGATCGGCCTGCCCTCGCTGCTGGGTTTCCTCCAGCGTGAGGTGGCCTATGTGTTGTGCTGGTTTGGGTACTTCGACCTGGCCACGCACGACAAGGTTTGCCGATCCCTGGACCACGCAATAGACGCTGAGAAGAAAATTCGCGAAGCGCGGGCGGAGAAGCACTATCTCATCCGCAGTGCGCAAACAGAAGAAGATACTACCGAGCTTTATCGTAGTCTGTTTTTCCCCTTCTTCCGCCACGAAGTGGAGACACTCTGGCCGGCAATCGTTGAAGGACGCGCGGTCGGGTCTGCTTGTCGTGTGAAGGACGCGCAGGTCTTTCGCGTGAAGGGCGGCGTTTGGCAGACGTTGAAAAAAGGAAAAGACAAAATGGGAAGAGCATCCAGTCCTGAGGTCCTCGACGAGAAGAGCTACTTAGAACAGACTTTGCTTGGGCGGCGGCGAGCGCACTGCACCAAACAGGCCTGCATAGGAGGTTGTTCACATTTGAACGAACACGCTATTAATCGCCCTGTCCAGCAGGGCGCGCGAAGGCAAGCCAGAGATCGCGCTGGAGAAATTCAAGATGATAGCGGTTATCTAAGTGATGAGTCAGGTGGTGACGGGAGGTTCGAACCGAGAAACCAGCGCCCGAAATCATGCAGTCGTCCAAGCAGTTCGACCGGGGATGTGAAGCCGTCGGACATCGACGCACGTTGTTTTAGAGACTGGGTCGAAACGCGGGGCAGCCCTCGAGCGTGCGTCGTGAATCATCCCACAGAATCCGTACGGGCAGAGGACGGGGAACTAGAGGGAGACCCAGATGAAGTGGGAAAGTCGGGTGGCGTTGATGATCAACCTCAGGAGAACAGGTGCGGTGGGGGTGCTGATGACAATTTCCTAGGCAAAGAACCATCCGAAGACATAGTTCAGAGACTTATTCAGGACGAGGTGCGGCAAGCGCTGAAGGAACGGAAGCAGTGGTGGCAGAAGCAGGACGTGAGCGGCCAAGAAGATCCGGACGGTCAAACCCCTTTAGCGAATCAGGGTGTTGAAGCGCAAAGTTCAGAGACTCGCAGGCGTCATACTGGAAATCGTGCGTGTGATCGCAGGCGGCTCGCCAAGATTCTGCGGAGGAATCAGGAACGGAAAGTGTATCGCCGACTATGGGAGCTTTACGAGGATTTTCGTGAGCGTGTCCTTGTAGCTTACTTCGACCTCCTGAGAGAAGCAGGAGTTGAGGCTCCCGCACCTGAAGTCACTTCCGAAATGCAGAAGTGCAGAGACTTCTTTGTGGAAGAGGTCAGAAGCTTGCGCTCGTCTGGAAGTGGTGCCGCGAGCAAAGCAGGGTCTGCTACACCTGGAGCAGATGATCCTCGATCATCGAGCTCGGCAAATCCCGCCGGAGGACATCAGGATGGGTCATCAGGATGGGTCAGCAGTGATGGGTCAGCAGTGATCCGGCTCCGGCGATTCCTTCAGAACCATTTTGTTCAGAGTCTATCAATCCTTAACGATCCCTCCAAGTCAATCAACGACCAGAATTGTGCACCACGGAAAAACGTTGAAAAATCATTGGAGACTCTATCTTTTGGTGACGGGACAAAAGTCTCGTCGTGTCGAGAATTTGTGGGTAGTCACATGAAATTGACACCGACAGAGCGACGACTCATCCTTTTGCGAGGTGCGCCTGACGTGGCCTACGATACTCTGTTACATCAGACAGCGGAGAGGTTGGCAGAAACTCTCGCCAGAGCCCATCGAGAGCGCAAACCGGCGACCTCCTGGGCATCTCTGGTTGAGCATTTCGGAAAGTGGCAGCGGCAACTCGCCATCTTCGACTCGACATTTTCAGCGAGTGCTGCCTTTTACTGGGACGTGTGGACAGGAAGCGCCAACAAAATGTCGAACAGCAAGTCCTCGCAGAGTCCTCTAAACGATGGTCGTCACATCAATGATGATCGCAATGATCCTAGCTGGAGAATGGGGAGTCTACCAGATTCCGATTACTACCAGAATCTTTTCCCATCGCAACAGATCCCGGAGTACAACTCGCCTGACTTTGGCGCATCGTTGGCGAACATGGTTTCCTTTCAGGTGCCTGGTTTGCCGGGATACGCTGCAGCTCCCCAGCACTTGGTGTTCGGATCCGTGATGGTGATAGGAGTGTTTCTGCTCCTACTAATTTTCTGTTTGCTCCTGACGTTGACAGAAAAGATTCTGCTCGTTTTTCGCACAGAGCGCTGGCCCCGCGGACTTAGACGGCGGAGGAAGCGATCACGAAAGAGCGAATCCGAACAACTCGAAGTGTTTGCGTCGTCCAAACCATCGACATCCTCGTTGTCAAGGTCATCATCGTTGTTGACGCTGACATCAGAATCATCGTCGGTAGGACGCTGTGCTGGTCGGACAATCGAGACGTTTGACTCCCATCCAGCGAGAAGGCGAAAGAAGACACCACGAACTTGAAGTGAGAACCATGTTGGGTCTGGACCGCACGCAACGCACACGTAGCAACGCATATTTGCATGTTGTTGCTGACACGCATGGGGAATTCAGAGGAAAAAAGAAATGTTGTGTTGCATCTGGTCGTGTTGTCGGGTGATGTGATGTGAGAGGTAGGAACGATGTCAGTCGGATTTTCAATAATATTTTCTGGTTACACTTCCTTGCTGCATGGAAGTACGTCTCACGCTCTTTCCCGTGTATCTGGCTTTGGTATGTCACAGTCACTGTTTCGAGTTCTGTCCTGGATCGCTTTTCATTCTCGCTATGCGCGCGTGCAGGATGGTTTGTTGTCACTATCCACTCTGTCAAAATATTGGAGGATCAGAAACTGATTTTGTTTTCATGAAGTGGTCGTTTTCGAATAGACCTGGCGCGACTTCCTTTTAGATGGTTTCATCCGGGTTCGCGCACGAAATGATTGCAGTGTCAACGCAGTATTCGACGCGCGACGTGAGTTTTGCAGACGTTATTGGCGGTTCGATATTTTGTTCGATCCAAGAATGTCATTGATTTCTCGATCGTGTCTAGTTGTCATTGACATTGTCACGCAACTTTGGTTCATCCGTGGATGTTGGAGGAGATCCCCCTAGTGGATTCATCAAAGGAACAAATGTTGTTGAGCTTAATTTGGGTCTCGCAGTCTCGCGCTATCGGAAGGGATCTCTCAGTAATTGTATTGTTGTAATCATTACTCTCAGTCACGGTATTACTCTCAGTCACGGTATACAGGATATGATAGCAAGTGTACAACGGATGAAAGGCCTATAAACTTATACGAATTTAAACTAGGAGAGGTCGCATCAATGCGTGTGGTACATTCAAAGTTAGTTTGAGTTCGGCAGCTTCGATGAGTCTTCCAAATGTCATTCGACAGCAGGTTCAAGATAAGGCGGGTCACCTGATATAATTATTATCCGGAAGGAAGGGCTCGCCGCGATGTCTCGCGAAGCTGTAGCGAGTTCTTTCCTGAACTGGGGCTGGTCAGGGCCCCTTGACGGGGATCTTCTTCTCACGCCGGGACCTTCGTCTTCTCATTTTACTACTACTCCATCGCTCCTTGGTTCTAGCTGTGCGCCGCGGTCGGGACTGAATGGCGCGGTGGACTCCGCGACCTCTGGTGGTAGCAGTGTTGGAAGTCGAATTCAGAATGACGTCAACATTTCCTCATCAGGCTCAGCTGTCGCGGGTCCAGGAAATGTCATACTGCATTCACAGGCCGTTTGCGAACGTATGCGAAGCTTATCTGGCACTGGAAAGACGTCGCTCATCCCGCCTCGCACGATGCTCAGCAGCTTTTTGGTCCGGGCTCACGGTTTGCATGGTGTCGTCCGGGAGTCTACATGGGAGGGTGATCTAGTAGTAACAACGAACAAGCACCCCGCCTCAGGCGAGCATACGGGGGACAAACCAAATGTTCTCACAGTCACTCCAGAAGCGGCTATGCAGGTCCCAACAATAATGCGCCGCAGCGGCAGTCAGTACACTCAGTCTGCCAATCGCAATGCCCCCCTGCACACCGCGTTCGTGGGTATCGGTCCGCCGCTGATGAGTCCGTTGTACTGTGCAACGAATACGAGTCGCATAGTGGCGGGCGCCGTGGACCGGTTCGACCACTGGCTGGAGGGGATCCTTAAACCCATCCGGCAAATGGCCCCTCCCCTGATCCTGCGTGTGCTGCAGCATCTGTTCTGCAAGGCCAATGGGCCTTTTGTGCAGTGCGCTCTGAACAAGTATGGGGATAAGGTGGAGTACTGTGACGAGAGCTGTGGTGTTCTAGACATGTATTGGATGCGAAGAAGGTTTGAGGCTAATTGTGAGCTAAGAACCACCAACGAAATGTCCTATTCCGCCACCCGCGGCCACAAAACTACGAACAATCCGCCGTACCTGGTGGAAAACCGCGAAGTCTGCTGCCAGCGATTCAACGCAGGACTTGGGGACTTCAACCCGATGGACATGCTCACTGGCCAAAGTAAAACATGTTGGAACCTCAACGACTGGCGAGTCACCCTCTCGGGGTTTGTCGGGGGTCCCTCATCTAGCGGACTATCTGCAAACGTAGAAGCCAATTTAGCCGCGTTTTCTGCTGGACTAAACATGTTTAATACAGCGTCTGCTGCTCCGAACTCGCCGGGAGGAACGTCGAACTTCATGTCGGACTCAGAAGAATTGATTCGAAACCCGCGGATACAACATGTGCTTGCTGCTGCAGCAGACTCAGGGACTGTCTCGAGTCCTTCCTTCGGCGGGCATTTAGCTGTCACGAGCTCGGTCAGAAGGAGACGCGCACTGACCTCGTTCATTCCCTCTGCGACTACACCGCCGAGAAGGTCGCTGCGTTTTACAACGAGCGGGCGGCAGGACCACAGCCATGGGCTATCAGATCCCAGAAGTTGGACCACTGGAACACTGTCAGATGATCGTGCTGCGAGTAGTAGCAGTAGTAGTAGTAGTGGTACTTTTCATAGTAGTAGCGCTCATAGTAGCAGTTTTCATGGAAAGCTTATACGGCCATGGGAGGCATTTGGGGCGGAGGGATTTGGGGCGGCAATCGTTGGCGCCGGGTGGAGGGTTCCTCCGAGTGCGTTGGGGCGAAGTAGTAGGACCCTCACAACCTTTGCTGGCGGCCCGCAAGCAGCGGCATCCGAAGCGGTCGCCGCGACTACAAAGGATGCTCCCAGTGTTCAGAAGGGTATGGCGAACGCCTTCAGGTGTCTTCTCATAAGCCCACTAGCTGGTTTGGCAACATTAGTCCTCAAGCTCGTGCACATGGCGCTGAAGATTGTTTTCCGCATGATAAAGGAACTTCTCCTGGGCCTATTCCAGGCTCTGCTAGGAATGTTGGATTCGAGCGCGTATTTTGCCGACGTCTTCCCGCCCTACCAATATCCAGACCAGAGAGTCCGCTGGCGGGGGCCGCTTACTTCAGCGCAAGACATTATTGCCTTCGGCAGCAGTGCCGCGCAGCATACACTGCAGGGTCGACAGATTTTGCTGGACGTCATCACCAGGGAGCTTCCCAAAATTGAGCGACGGACCAATGACATTCTAGCCCAGGTCAACTATCTGGCGGAGAGTCCCGAGTCGGTCTGTGTGCATTCTAGTATCTGGCGCAAACAAGAGCTGGGTCTTCTTGGCGGGACGCCCAAGCCTTCGAAGCCGAAGCCCATAGAGGAGCCCCCGCCGGCTGCTGAAGACGGAGAAGATTGCGAAAAAGCTGAAGAAGAATGCGAAAAGGAAGGAGGAGAAGATTGCGAAAAAACTGAAGAAGAATGCGAAAAGAAAGAAGATTGCGAAAAAAGTGAAGAAGAATGCGAAAAGAAAGGAGGAGAAGATTGCGAGAAAACTGAAGAAGATTGCGAAAAGAAAGAAGGAGAAGGTGCCGAAAAGGAAGGAGATGGCAAAGAGGGAGGAGGAGAAGATGGAAAAAAGGAGGAGGAGACCAACGGCGGCGGGGACGGCAATGCTGCGGCCGAGCCCCCAGTTAAAGTTCAGGCCATGGGCGTTTCCATGGTCGCCGCCTCCTTCTTGTCGCTGCCCGAACGTCTGCAGACGGGTCCGCAGCCCGCTGAAGCAGTGCCAAGCTCCTTCGGTTGCGACGCAAGAAGTTTACCGCTGTGCGATCTGTGGCCGGAGAATGAGGAGAAGCAGCCGAAGGAAGATCCATTCAGCACAGAGGCAGATTCTCAGAGCATAGAGCCGTCGAGTCGTTCACCACCTGCCACCAAGAGCATTCACCTGCGGAGCCGAAGCAATGTGGGCGGTGGTGACTTGTCGGGGCAGCACTGTCACAGGTCTCGAGTTTGTAGGCAAAAGGGGAAGTACATCCTGCGTAAATACGCCATGGACTAATTGAGCGCAAACCTGCATGCAGTTCAGAGTAGAGTCCAGGCTGCGGATAATTTCCTGCACTAAGATTAGCCACACCTACTCACAATATCGAATGTTGTAGTTTTCGAATGAACAACGATATTATCATAATGATTGTATACTACTACTTGGTTTTTGGTGGAAATCTCGAATATTGTAAATCCATGGTGCTCCTTTGGAGGAGGTTCACACTCCACCTCTCGCCTCCAATCATGCGAAGATTCAGAATAATTTAACACGGATGTAGTAATACTAATCCTGCTGACATTGATTGTACACTGTGGTTGACATAGTAAGATGGCGAACTTTACGTTACGTCGAATGGCGAACTTTATTTCATGAGTATTTTTTTTTCAGTAGGGTTTGTACTCGTGTTAGATTTCTGCTGATGGGAAGAACTTGGAACGCATCCACCTCATACCGATCGACTGCATGGTCAGGCTGCACATTCTGGCAGACAGCGGTCCATTCGTCTGGCAGGTTATCGTGAGTCCTCAAGTTTCGTCATAACAGCCTGACATGTGACCGTTGGTTGGGCCTGTGATCGTTGGAGCTCTTCAAGCTCATAGTTTGTTTCAAAGTCTGAATCGTGACAGTGGGAGTGCGACGTTTGTGTAAGTCTTGCAAACTTGAGTGAATCCTGAGTCAATCCAAGAATCCAAGAGTCAATGACGGTGCGTCCTGACGGATCTGATTGTAAAAGACATGCTCGTTCTGACTCTGACTCCTTGTCAAAGCGGACGGCGGCTCGTGTGTCAAGTCATTATCAATGTTTCTGATCTGTGTATGCTCCAGTTGAATTGAGTTCGCTAGTGTGGGTAGTCGAAGGTGACAATGTGTGTTCTCAGACAATTTGGAAACGTTGTGTCGTTATGTGAGTTACACGATGAACGGTTTGGTCAGATGAGAGTAAAACTGTGGTGAAAGACATCGTGAGAATGTGGGACAATGAATGTGGACGAATCAGCTCGATCGTTGGGGCAGAGTGTCAGCATACTCTGGGCCTCTGGCACAGAGAATCTTGGCTAGCACTTGCATGTCCGGCGGAGTTATCACCTCGTTTGAAGGAGGGGTTCAGAATTTTTAATCGCCACAATAGGATGTAAATTTCATGGTATAGCATCAAACTGAAGAAGAGGGCAGTTAGGAGTAGAGTCAGTCCCTACAATAGAATGTGGGAAATGGAACGTTGAAAAGAAATGAGAATAGCAATATTATGTGATTCATCATATTGTGGCTATGTTCCGCTTCCGGATACAGATTGTGCAAGCTCCTTGATCCGGCGAATTTTCTATCACGTCATGACAATCATGCTTATCATTGTTCGAAACATCACATCGGCCAGAAGAAAGAAAAACTCTTTTAGAGTTCAACTTCAAAATCGCTGCCTTTTCGGCTAAACAAGAAAGGAAATAACATCTGAGTGCATATCACACTTACTACTCTCAAATCATTTTTAACACGTTCGATTTTTACATCCTGTACTAGCTCATTATATTCTATATTCTAGCTCACTGATACTATCTACGAAGACATGTCGCTGTTAAATAATTATGTACCCGGCACTCCTGTGCATTGGCCCCTGGATGATGATGATGCGGAAGAGGAGCAATATCAGGGTTGCGGTTTTCAGAATCTCGGGCATCCAACTGCCTACACTGCTGATGCGGACAAGGATATCGACGAGTCTGATGACGAACTGGAAGACGACTCCGACTGCGAATTCGTTCCTCTGATTGTCGGAAAAAATGATGAGGTCAACGAGCTACACGACGATTATGACGATCCCATCGTGGAGGCTAATGATCCGAATGACGATGTGGGAAAGCCTCTCTCGATGAAGGTCCGTTCCTGGGTCTCGTGGATCATGCTGGTGCTGGGCACATCCATGCTGGCATTCTTGTCGATCATGCCTGCCGAAGAGCCACTGCAAGGAAAGGCGATCACTCCCACTGACAATCCTCCACAAGGAAATGTCGTGGAAAGGGTGGGTGCTTCCTTTCTGCAGCTCTTTTTGTCTGTTGGCATCTCTAGCCTGAAGCCTGACGGCTGTGACGAGGGCCTCTATGTCTGCGATTACGACAAAATTGATGAGGTTTACGTAACGCGTCTCCCTCAGGATCTCGGTCATGGTGAAAGCACACCTGTTGAAATACCGTTTGGACGTGCGAAGCGCGACACTGGAGAATCTGAGAAGAGTGATTATGACCAATTTACGTGTAAGGATGGTATACTCGTTCGTAAGTATAACAGGCGCTATTTTTCGCACACATGTAACTTCGAAGAAAAACCTCTATCCTCGCAGGCGGAAAACTTAAACGGAGGAATACTGGCCGCCGCAGCCAAGCTGATGGAGGCTGAGGGGAAGCTGATGGCGGCTGAGTTGGAGAAAATTCAGGTTTCAGAGGAACGCGACCGAAAAAAAAAAAGTTACAATAAAGACATCAAACAAAGGTACAATACGGCGATCCATAAACAATTTATCAAGCAATCAATAAACGACTTCAAGGCGGAGAAACACAAGGCGGAGGAAAAGTGAGGCGGAAAAGGGGCAACAATCAGGACAAGCCCTCCGGTTAAATGAACCAGGACTAAGAAGGGGGGGCTGGTAAGAGTGGGGTAACAGTAACACTAGTAGAAATGCATGGGCGTGCGCGCAGACGCCGCCAATCGCGCAGTGCCGCGTCTGTGTTACGCTAATGTCACTGGGAAATGTTCCCAAGAAAATTCTATCCCCAGTACTCACATGATACAGCTGATTGCAAGACTCAGAGGAGCATTTTTCCACAGAGGGAACAGAAGTGACGCCCCGATCCATGCAACATCGACGGATCGTGTCGCGTGCGACCGATGACCTTAGGCAGCCTGACGATGCCTATGGCGACGAGAATGTCGTTCACGCACCTGTCTCCTGCGAAGGTGGAAGGGTCCTTGTAATCGATTATCAATGATCAAAAGTGTGTGTTCACAGTTGGTTGAGCTCGCTCCAAAATCATGTAGAGAATCTCTGCTCATTCTAGGAGATGTACGCGACGTGCTACATCATCTGAAACGTTGCTGAGATCGGGCGTCGATCACGAACGCTAAATCCAAGATCGAGCGTCGATCACGATGGCGAAGCGGCTGGCAAAGTGAAGAACAGGGTGACTCCATGCAGAACGCGGGTGACCCCGAGGCGCGGGGGAACGCTCACTGGTCGATTCAAAGATGACAAGTACGCATTTTCATTGGTTCATTATTGCCAGCAGAATACATGAGAATTGCGAAATTGAGTACTGGAGAGGTGCAGCGAATCATGCGTGGAGCGATTTTGCGCGGACAACCGGCACTAGCGCCATCAGGGCAATCGTAGTTACTCCAACTTGACAACTCCTCCTTAGTGTATATTCACGGCGCAACAACGCGCGCGTTCATCGACGAGGCTAATCAAGAAATCTAGATATTGACACGTATTCTCTAAATGCGACTGCAGATCACGCATTCATCGAAACTTTTTCAAAAACTCATTCTAAAACTCATATCAAAAACCCATTCTTTTTACCAGTTTTGCAGCAGGAAAGAAGCGTGTTTCGCAGCACCCATTTACGCACAGTCTAGCACTGAAGAGCATTCCGGTTGTTTCTGAAAGGGTACAGGGAGTTCGAGTTGTTTCGAGATCGCGGGAGGGTTGGGGGCCATTATTATGATACTCAGCATTATTCGTAGTTCTGGGCTCACAGAATCATCCGCGTGCATTTGACATTGTTTCAAGCTCATTCTAGGTTGAGTTTATGGGTTGACATCCTCCCCTGTTTTGTTCGCATACAGACAGCGACTCGAGTCAACTGAGATTTCTTCCAAAAATCTGAGAGTCCATCCGGTCTTTCTCATTTGAGAGGGAAGTGTTATATCACATCATCCATACACGTGCGGTCTGACAGAAGTGAGTTAATTTTGCGGTCGATGGGAGGGGTTTGCTCAGGTCGGTTGTTGGAAACAGTAGATATTCAGCGTGATATCAACAGAGGCTATTGTGGTGTCGGTACAATTTTCGGTATCATTGTGCGGAGAAGCTGTCTACAGGGATGTGAAGTTTTTCCCTTCGGAAAGGGCGTTAGATTGTGTGGATGTCAGACTCATTGTCACAGCGTGTGAATCTGTTTTGAATGGTGCGATCAACCGAGAGTGGGAGTGTGCTAGTCATGGGCTCATGTTGTGTGCGCAGCATCAACGGTGACGATTTGGGCATTTCGAGACTGTCGCTGGGGGACCAATCAACTCATGTAAACATTTCATTTAATATTTCATAGTCAATGCAAAATCCATGTTTTTTCAGGCTGTTGGTAGTGTGACTCATCCTATAAATGAATCATGAGTATGTTGTTTGGAACGCACGAGCTTCATCATGCATAAGTGCGACGCATCGTGACCGATCCTTTTTGGTTCTTGGAACAAGTCCTAAAAGAGGGTGCATGCATATTAATAAGACTTACTATACTTTTACCACTTGCAAACTGAATTGCGCAGGGTCCGGGGCTGGGACACGGTTGTTGTACGGAGGTTAAGTAGACATACGCAATCGTAAGGGGCAGACAAAGGTTGATGAGACGCTAATCAGGAGCCCAAATTAGCGATCGTGCCTGGAAAGTAATTTCGTAAACGACAGCAGGAACACTTGCAAATTAATAGTATACTAGTCTTGCACATTGGATCTGGAATATTATCATTCCCGTTGAGACAATCTTCGTTGAAAGAAGGGCAGTAATCATGAAGAAAAAGAGCGAGGGCAAGCAGGGGGGGCTCGGCGACCATCAGGGCGTGACGTTGTCGCAGCTTTCCCCCACTGGCGACCGGTATGTGGGTATATTCCGGCGCAATCAGTTCAAAGTTTTCGATTCCAAAACGAAGGTGCTGTTGTTGTCCCATGTGGACAAGAGCGAAGTCTACGTAGCCTGCGAATGGACCGCACTCACCGATGGGTCGGAGATTCTCTTCCTCGGCTGCCAATCAGGCAGGATTTTGGCCTTCGACGTCACGGGAGGCCGCGCCGATCTGCTGTTCAAGAGCTCCGCACTGATACAGGTAAGAGGAAATCCAAATGGTTGCTTCATCTTCTGGATTTGTATGATCTGTTTTGGTGCACTGATCTAGTAGGTCAATTGGCTCCGAATTTCCTAAACCCTGCTATATCTTGACAGGAAGATCTCCCATCCGATGAGTTTTCTTGATATGCCAATAATCAAAAAACCCCAGGCCGGCGGAAAGGCAGTGTCGTCGCTGGCGGTGAGCCGCATCCGGAATGTGGTTTTAGCAGCATCGGCGAAAAGCGGGACCGTCATCGAGATCGGAGCGAAGGACGGACAGCTCCGGCAAAGCTTCGAAAATTGCGACAACCATGGTGTGCTGGCGATCGCCGCCGACTTCTTCGGGAACCTAGTCACAGTTGGCGAACAGAAGATGAAAGTGAGGGGCAGGCATTGTTAAAGAATCATATTAGTATTCGCATGCGAGAATGGCGGTGTCACTGTCTGTCTCAACTTCTGTCGGCATTCAAGGTCACCTCACTGTAGCGAAATTTTTTTCCGTGACTACGAGTAGCTAAAAGTGCATTAGTACTGATGTCACAGTATATTAAATGCTGCGGTTGTCAGATGTGGTAACGGTTGCTATAATGAATCGTGAATAAAACTAAAATCCAGATCTTCAGACTCACGAACGCTTCTTGCGTGGCGAAACATAGCGCGCCACTAAACGCCTGCCAGACGGTGATCATTGAAGGGCACTATATTTTCACAGCAGACAACTCAAACACGATTCAAGTGTAAGGAAAAGGATAAATTCCACAACCGTGTTCTTGTCAACATCATGCAGGCAAGTAAATTCTTCGAAGTGTACTTCATGAATGTTTGGAGAGCTTAGCAACTAGCTATGGGCTGATTTATATGCGGTACGTAGTGCTATAGTTTCAAGTTGTCATGGTTTTAGTGCACATCCTCTCAGCTTGGTGGGCTCTCACATTCCAACTTTTTCATTCCAGGCGGCATCTTCATAACACGGGTTTTTCGAGCTCACTAACGGTTGGTGGTGCTGTTGTGAGTTTGGCCAAGGTAGCTTCGATCAAGGAACTTCGGGGGCAGAACAGCGCCAATCCCAAATATCGCATACTAGCAACCTCCAAAGACGGGTCGCAGGCATTCGTGTGGACATTCTCGGATTTGGAGAACGGTGCGCCGCGCCGAGCTGACTTAACACTCTGCGCTGACGACAAGAAACCGGTGAGAATGGATATGGTATTATCGTCACGCGCGTAACGGTACTTTCTCATGCTACTTCACTGCTTGAAGTATAAATAATGCGCAGGTTATGAAACATGCTCCGTTGAATTTGATAGAGACTTTCTTGGTAGGATTTCTTTTCGCTAATTCGTTGCATGAATTTAATGCGAATAATAATATGATTCTCATTCTTCAAGTAATGTTGTTGGAGTCCCGCCATATACTCATGGTGTTTTCTCTATTCTTTGCACAGATTCTAACCGCCCGATGGACACCAAAGGGAGGCTTCGTGGCTACCGGGCATGTGGCCGACCCAAGCGTCCGCTGCTTGTCCTTCGAGGAGTTGCATAACTCAGGAAACAGCAGCAGAAGCATTTATTTGGATGGGGCGGCAGCGGAGGGAAGTGTCGCAACTGCTGGAGGGCGAAAGAGAGCTGCATCACAGACAGGCGCAGACGGCGATAACAGTATATCACAGCAGAAAAAGAGGAAAGTTTTGGAGGAAGAGGTTGGAACCACGGAGGACCGGGGGGTTGTCAGCAGCGGTCAGCAGACTCAACACAAGGTTGCTGGGGGGATTGTTACTGGCGCACTGCACACGCAGGCTGTCAAGCCCGTCGTCGGAGGAAGCCGACGGATGAGTCTGATCAAGGGAGAGGATAGCGATGCCAAGCGAGTGAATGGGTTACTGTCGGAGATCGCGCAAGCCAATCGGCAAGCAACGTTACAGAAGGAGCGGCAGCGCGCTGCTGGACCATCCGCAGCGGAGAACAGCATTCCCGCCGAACTAACCACGTTATCGTCCTCTGGCGTGCTCTCGCTGGCCCCTCTGATACGGCAGGTGCTGAAAACCCAGGACAAGCAGCAGACCCAGCAGTGCCTGTTGACGAACGACAGGCGGGTGATCATCGCCACAGTGAGGGATCTCAGTGCGCAACATGCCGTGGAGTGGCTCCACGAGTGCGCGACTATGCTCTTCCAGAACCCGAGTCGCTCGCTGCAGCTGGCAGAATGGATCAAGCAGGTGCTCATCCAGCATGCGAGCTACTTCCTGGCCCACCCCGCAGCCAAGAAGGGGCTGGAGCCGATCTACCGAAACTGCCAAGAACGCATGGCGTCACACGGGAGCTTGCTCAAGGTGAGGAGTTTGACATGGTAGACACTTTTGAATTTCACGTATTAACACTTATTAAGGAGTCTTTGATTAACTTTATGTTACTACAGTATAAAGGAACTCTATGAACAAGACTATCCTTAATATAAACGACATGCAGCGCTTTTTTCTGTTGCGCGCGTTTTTTTCGATGCAAAAAGATGCACACCATCTTTTTTGCACATGATTGAAAATTTTCCCGCATTCTTTCCAAAAGGTTCAAGGGAAGCTCGAGCTCCTTGTCGCAACTGCGACTGCTCGAATGGAGGCAGCACAGAAACAGGCCAAGGTGCTGCAGGAGCCGTTGATAAGTTACCGCGAGGGTGAGGAGAGCGAGGATGATGAGATGGATGATGATGATGTTGATGACGAGGACGACGACGACGATGACCTCGACGACGAATCCGACGATTTGGAGGGTGGCTTCGATGACATGGACGACTTCGACGACGGGCCATGAGTGTCAAGGCGACAGTGTCAAGTGCGAAACTTTGAGGAGTGCTGCTGATAGTTGCAACACTGAAATCTGAAACACATGAAGTCCATGGAGTGTGTCTTGATCCGGTATTTTGGTCTGAATGTATAGATCTCACCGGAGTTTTTGAACTTCTCTTTTGGATCCTAAGAAACACAGCAAAGATAGAAACACAGATAAAGAATGGGGTCTTTCGGCCCGACTTTGACTTTTGGTTTTGGCTTCTTCTGAAAACGCGATCACAACGTCAATAACATTTTGTCCCATGCTCCTGTGTGATTTTTCGGGTGGTCTGGGTACGGTCGCCGAGTGTCTGCGTGTTATGTCACGGTGTGAGGTCATATCAGAATCGGATTCTTACAAGGTTTTTCAATTTGGAAATATTCATTTATTCGATCTCTATCGCATGACATTTTCCCGATTCGAGGGTGGCCTCAGGTTTAAGTAGGGTTTGATGTGCTGAGAGGCTTCCTTGTAATTTCGCAGGGTCATTGGAAATTCTGAATAATTATAGGAGCGATATTTTTGCGAAAAAATAATCCGCAAAAATTCTGACATGGATGCATTTGTCCTCAAGATTTTTTCTGTTGTTGGTCCTCTTCACAGTAAAGTCCGGCAATGATATCAACCCCGAACCTACATTTTTTCTCAGTATGTTGTCATGTCAATGCGTCTCAGAGTTTGTATTCACGATTTCCATGATTTTTGTATGTTAGTCTCTGTGACGGTCCACATGGTGGGACTGTAGCCCGTCGTCCATCGTGGTGGCCGGTAGTAACTGTATCAATCATTATCATATGTCAACTGCTACTGCGCGGACTGAGATGGTCGGAAGTCTCGGTCGTCAGTCGCGGACCGATGTGGCCGTTTCGGAAGGAAGAAGGACCCACAGGTCTTTGGCCATTGAGCAGTTTGAAGAAGGCGATAATCATAGCGGGAGTCCGAACTCTCTCATGCGTCACGATGACGGAAGGTATCATGACAAGCGTCAACCTCGCAGCAAGGAGCATCAGATCCGTCATCACAGCGGCAACGGGAAGAGCGAAAAAAAAAACAGAGCCAAAACATGTGGTCAGGAGCCAGCGTTCTCTCCGCGCATGCAGCCCCAGTGGTCGAACCCCGCGAGCGCGCGGCAGTGGAGTTTCGACAGTGATCAGCCCGACTCCAGAATCTTTCATCCATACGGTGTGTCTCTGACAGATCTGGCCAAAGAAAGTCGGCAGAGGTGGCAAACCCTTGAGGCTCGGCTGCAAGCGCGGATTAGGGACAAGCAGGACCTGCAGCACGGAGCATCGAGTTCAAAACGCAGTAGGGACGGTGCGGGAATCTGTCCTGCGGAACCTGGTAGTAGGGTGTGGAGTGCGCGGTTGCGTAGAAATTCTCAGGGCCAGGCAGACAACAACACCGACGCAAATGGCGAAAGAAGTTCGAATCTTGCTGCTTTTGGGGTGACCCCGGGAACCTCCAGCCACGACGAGGGTGCTGTTGTTAACCGGCACGACGGCGAAAGTGTGTCCGGCCACAGCCATAGTGTTTTTTACCCTGTGATCAATGACCAGAACAGGAAAGGGGGAGGGGAGAGGGACCTCTCTCCCGCAGACGCGGGTCCGGAGGGTGACAGTTTTTACGAAGCTCTCCTCCAGTTGAGCTTGGAGCGAAGGGTGCGCGAAAATAACTCACGACCAACGTTTGAAGAGATCTTTCTGCGACGGAAGGCAGAGTCTGGCGATTCGGCAAGAATTTCGGCAAGGATTTCGCAGTCGCTGGCGGGTTTGATTTTTCGGGAGGAGGAGGCTGGGATCGTTCATGGGGGGCATCATCACCTAAGGGTCCCAGAGGAAAGACAGTCAGCCCATTGCGGCGAAGACTTCGCGGCACAACGGTCCGCAAAATTAAAAAAAGGGGAACTATTCAAGTCAAATCGTTGCGGGGAACAGATGACAACACCAGCAGATGGACGACTTCGAGAGCACAGCATTCCTGGCGAAGATCCCCGATATCCGTGGCAGAGGAGGACATATGTGTCACAGCCGAATTCGCCCACCATGCGAGATCCAAGTCGAAAGGGTAGGTTCCTACGAAGTGCTAGCAAACCCCGACCAACGCTTTCGTTGGATGAATCTGTTAGCGAAAACCTTTCGAAGCAGAAGAAATTCGAGAGACCCAGACCTGAAGATGTCGCACGAGAAATGCACTCACCCAGCAATAAACTAAAGGAGGCTGGTCATGCTGGAGGTTTCGAAGCTGCAGTTGGTCAGAAAATGCCCGCAGCAGCAAATGTCGGTAAAAAGATCGGAAAATCACGCCCTCAGGGTGCTGCTGAGAATTTTCGGACTGAAAATGTGCGGAAAGGCCGAAATTTGAGGCGTAGAGGCACGGAGAGTGAGTCCTATACGTTTCGAGTGGGTGATCAGCAAGAAAAAGTGGGGCTTTCGGCAGTTTCCAGTTCAAACAAAAGTCGCCAGAAGGCCACTAGCGACCCGCGGGTTCGACCGCAGCATGCCAAATCTCCTAAATCCTCTCCTGCACCACCTAAATCCGGCCGAGCAGGAGCTCCATCGGCGGAAGTCACTGAAGTTGGTAATGTGCGTCTGGCGAGAATCAACCACCTTCGGGTACAGCACTTTGAGCTTCCCAACTTCTTCGCAAACCTAAATGCTGCACTGATTCGTGAAGCCTACATTGGACAATCGGACCTCAACGTCTTCTCGTTGCCAGATCTCTTGAGGGCAGGAACAGCGGAAGTATTCAAAGGGCTTTGTTTCTTTCAGGTATTGCGAGGCTGCAAGGACTATTTCTTTCTTGGTGGAGGGGTAAGAACTGAAGATTTTTTGGGAGTTAAGAACCTGCACGATGTCAGCTACTTTCGGGTGAGTTTCGATCATCATGTACGGATGTCACTGCTCAGATGCAGTTAGATTGATGGAGATCATAGTCTATTCTAGGTGTGAACTGATCTGCCCCATCCTTAGTGCGGGTGCAAACCCTATTTTGGAAGAGTATCATAATTTCCGTTGGTGACTCATATGACCGTGAAATGTCTGGTCCCTGTCAATGTGCAAAAAATATTAACAATCAGCGGTCAGATCGATCTCTTCCGGAGCTAGCGGCATCAGATCCGATGGGACTTGCTACTCGTCATCAGCATCCAGAGAGCGCCGGCGGCATTGATCCCACGAACGAGGCACTAGAACGCGAAAATAGTGTGATCAAGGATGATAACAGTGACGAGCATGTTGAAGGTCGAAAGCGAGGTATTTCCCGAAAGACGGGGAGACGTGGGGAAAAGAGGGGTAGCGAAGCAGACGCGAATGACAACAACAAAAATTTCCAAAAGCAGAAAGCAGGCAGTGCTGGCAGTGATGGAGAAAACAATGTCGGCGTCACCAACACGCAGAGTCAGCAGACGAATAATCACCCCTCTGCTACAGCAAACAAACATTCTCAGAGTCAGCAGAAGTTCGACGCTGAGAAGTTCGAAGCACATCCCGAACAAGAACCAGCACATGTTCATGGTGAGCTCCCCCATGGCCCAACCAAGAGGTCCTCCTACAGCGATCCGCCTCCTCCATCGCTGCAGACTCCCTTTGTGCATCCGTTGCGGAAGAATCTCCCGCATTCCGCCCAGGAGCGACTCGAATGGGAATTGCTTGCACGGGACTGGAGCATCCACGGCGAATTCCTGCGACACACATGGGACGAATTCTGGAGTCCGGATGGCGCTGATTCTGGAGGAGTTCTGGAAAGTCTTCCGGAGCTGACTGCGGCAGACGTCGTTCGTGGCAAGAGTTTCAATGGTGGTGAATATCCAAACGGAGGAGGTCAGCAGATCAAGAATGGGAAGCTTGGGCCTCAGCTACAATGGTGGGGTGTGGTGGCCGTTGTGTTTTGCCTGGTTTTCGCAGCAAGTGTTGGCCTGCTTCTCATTCTCATCATTGTGGAGAAAGTGCTGACGATCTGGCGGCGTCTGGCACATCGATCTCTCGCAGCGAAAAGACAAGCCTGGCTCGCAGTCAACCAAGCAAAAAGAAAGCGCCAGAAGAGGAGGACCTCTTCAAGTGGTGCTGGCAAGAAGAGCAATTCTCAGACGCAAACCCACAATGCTGTGCGTCAAAGGCACATGGCGAACCCTGCGCAAGAACGTGATAATCTCAGCACCGACCGTGGCGAATCTTCACCAGATCCCGTGCCAGAGTCGTTAAATGTAGAAACGAAGGTGCACAGGAATAGATGCAGAGGAGGTCATCGGCGGAAGCTTTCCAAGGTGACGAATGGCATCGACAGACGACACGAGAGTGTGGATGAGACCCGACTAGGAGGAACTGCGGGAAAGGAGAGTGTGCAGCAAAGAGGTCGAGAGGAAGAAACCGGCCTTCAAACAGAACCTGATGCGGTTTCGGTTCCTGGTGGTCCGGAACCGTTGTCCGTGCGCCGGAAGCAGTGGATACCGGTTGCATGTGATGCTCTGTCGGAGAATATGGTCACCAGAACCCTAGTTGATTCAGAGGAAACTGTATCTGAAGAGAACGCCACAGAAGACCGTAGTCCCCACACGACTGGGCATGAGCCTGATTGAACGGCGTTCTCATTAAGCGACCTGAGCACAGCTTGTTCCTAGAACCATAAAGACTTGTGAATCGGCCAGCATGCGAGCCGGCTATACGTATTGTTACTAAGAATCAGAATGAGGATTCCAGGTGTTAGAGAAACGTTGACGAACAAGAGAAATAAGCAGTGCGAACGCTTGTCTAAATACCTAAATCTGGTGTTCAAGGAAGTCCAACTAAAGATGCTCTCGTGTGGCTGTTGTCAGTGACTGGAATCCCTGCTAGTTCAGAATGTGTGACGATCGAAAATGTGTGAATCTTACGGGCTCTGCGACAGATGAGAATAGGAGTTTCTGTGAAATGCAATGGGAGTCGCATTGTCGGAGTTTCTCAAAAAATTTAGAACAAGATATCATCATCCCCAGTGCGACCGTCTGTGGGGACTTGAACCACGATCTTTCAAGGAACTGGTGTGAACCAGAGGCGATGGGCAAACGTAGTATGAGTAGTGATACGAATAACTCTTCTTCGTGCGGGTATGACAAATAGATTCAGAAAGCACTGGCACTATGTCTAGTGAAGTCGAGAATGTGATGGCATGCATGGGTGACGCCGGCAGTGCGTCGGGAAAGAACAACCGCGAAACTCGTACAAAATGTATGCACATATGACTGAAAGTACTGTGTGGCAAAGTTGTCAGGAAAGCACATATTGATCTGTGCGCTCAGGTATCATAACGGGTCGGGGAAAAGCAACAACGGCGATACGGAATACAGGACCTGACCGAATGTGATGAAGTGACCGTCATCACTCAGGCTGTGAATCAGATGGAACATGTCGTGCGGACTAATATTGTATACGCGAGTGTTGGAAAACTCTTTGCATACAAATGTTGTGTGAATCGACGTCGACTACGGGGAAATCTGTCAGCAAGCTGTTCTCATGAAAAAATATATTGCGGCGCATTCCGAAGTTAGGACATATGATTTGAGATGGTCGTATGCCTTTCGAAAGCATCATACCCTGCATTTGATTGATTCTCGAGTTGTTTAACAAGTCTCTTCGAATGGTTTTCTCAAAATTTGCTCAAAGGTATTCAAAGGTATTCTGAGATTACTAATAGTAGTACTAAAAAACGATAATACCTTAACCTCCATTATATAATCTCTAAACCTCTAACTCTATCATGCTATCATGCTATCATACCATCATAACTTTCACAGGGAATAGATCACGCTGATTATCGTGCAAAAAACTGCCCAAGATGGAGGGACTTTCCGGAGAAATGAAGTACGCCCGTGTGACGGAAGTCCTCGGGCGCACAGGGTCTCGTGGTGGTGTCATCCAGGTGCGCGTTCAGTTCATCGCTGAGAACGCCGGTGAGGCCGGCAAAGGCCGATCCCTGGTCCGTAACGTTAAGGGACCGGTGAGGAAGGGTGACATCCTCTGCCTTTTGGAGACTGAGCGAGAGGCTCGCCGATTGAGGTAAGCCGTTGAGTGATATCAGGCTTGAAGAAATATAAGGATAATTGTGCCTTAAACGGTAACCGTGACACCCACTTCGGGCAGCAGAAGGAGTCGCAGCAGTCGATGATCCATTCGTCATTCATCACAAGGGAAGCGGCTGATGAAGATGTGTTGGTTATCCTGGTCTCTCGAAGTATACGTACAACATAGAGACCAAGGTTGTGCCGTGATGATGCTGAACCCAGGTAGAGGAGGTCAGAAGGTCCATGGAGTTGTCCGATAATCAGAGATGTAGAATGGGAGAAATGAACCCGCTCATCAACTATCATTTTGCATCGATGTGAATTATTTCCCTCGGAAGTAGTAGAGGCGTTGTCAGTGTAGTATCTGAAGGAGAGTGGAGTTCCTTTCCTTCCGGTCTTTGGAAGAAGCGTGTTATTTCCTTTGGTTGTTACGTCTCAACGTCTTGTTATCTCCGTCGCATTGACATCAGGTTGTTCGGTTCCATGGTCTTTCTCTGTGTGGTCGTTATTCGTCTTTGAGTTCTCGGTGTATCGGTTACTCGTCTTTGAGTTCTCGGTGTAGAGAGGGGTCTTTCGATGCTTTTCTTTGTCGTTGCGTAAATTGTCGATTGTGTTGGAATTCGGTATCGGCAGAAGAATTGGTTTCATATGCGGGGAGGGCGCGTCCGGAAGATGTTGCTTTCAGGAGGAAAAGCGGTATCATCATTGCGTTTGGTTCTTGCGATTCTGTTGTGTCAATGTCCGGAACTTCTACTGTCAAATTCGTCTTCTGTCATGTCAATGTCATGCATATGGGGAGACGACGTTTTCTGGGGACGACAATGTTTTACATGGAGTGGAGAAGAGATGTACATAATTTTGGCTGAAATCATAGTCATAATGATATGTTCTCACACACACAAACGTGGATGATGGTGGGACATCGGTTGGTTTTGGCTAGATCATGGACGTTCGACACTGAAGTTTGGGAACTGGTCCGTCTGTTCATTCGTCTTTTTCGTTGTCGTCTCGTAGTATCGACGTCGCAAGATGGTTCTGCGGGTCCAGTCGTGACCATCTGGGTTGTTTGAGTCCCGATGTTTCAAATCTAAAGCGCGACCGCGGATGGGACTTTGTAGTGATATCAGTTGGAATGGGAGTTTCGCGGTGTCTGTATAGGAAAGGATACGTTCTTCGAAATCAGTGCGCGGCTGGAGTATATGCATGGGTTTTCAAGTTTTGAGGTGGTCTTTGGGGGCTCCGTCTTTTCCTTCGTGGGTATGGGTATTCATCAGTGACGATGTTGGTAGTTTCCGCGTCTTCTATCCGTGTCGTTCATGCGCGTGCGCGGTCTCGTCATCAAAACATCTGCAACAGCAGAGTGACACACATCATCCGAATGTTTTTGTCGACACGCATTTCGACATTTAGGGTTTTGACATAGAAGTCACGTGAAGTAGGATTTTTGAGCTTGGATGTAGAGTTGGAGCTGATAAGTTGTGGGGAGGTGATCTTAGTATTGGTGTTTATACTTATTGTAGAAATACTTCTTAGTATACTAAGAGCAGTCCATCATCATGGCAGCCGCTCCCCCCGGAGGAGGGAAGGAGAAGGAGAAAGAGGCGGAGGCTCCGAGGTTCGGACAGGCAGACCCCACGCGATCTATGGCTGCACTGAGAAAGAAGTGTCCAGCGCTGTACGGCAGGCGTTCAGTGGGCGCTCTTTTGGAGGAGAAGGAGCTGGACTCTTTGGATCAGGAGCCCGGCCCCGGGGCTTATTTCGGTCCTGAATCGAACGGCTTCTCCGCAATAGGCAAGCAGAAGTTCTCTCGTCACAAGACGGAGCCCAGTGTGCCGTTCGCGAAGACAGGGTGGACCGAATGGAAGGGCGTGTTCATCACCAAAGGCCATCGTCCTGCCAACGCGGGCGAAGGCATACCGGGACCAGGCAGCACGTTTCAGGACCTGTGCACCTTAGATCTCGAGCATGGGGCCGGCATGAGCAAGTCCAACCGCTTCTCCAAAAAAGATCTCGTTACGCAAAGTCCAGGACCGAAGTGAGTCTGCGAAGCATTGAATTTCATCGTAGTTTTTTTAATGTCCAATGATGATCCAGGAGTCTGAAAGACGACCTCAGGAGTAGCGAACGACAATCCTAGGAGGTCGAGAACATATATGACTACAGCCTAAGTTAGTAGACGTTGGGTTCAGTTTTCTGATGTGTGGAAGTACATGATTATCGCGAGACTAGGAATAGGATGTAAGACATGTTAGTTAGTACGGAAGTCCGATTGCAGACCCCTAAACTCTGCGATTTCTACTAAGTGATGATGGTCCCAATACTATCAATCAAGAACCAAGTCAACTTGCAATGACCAAAAAAAAGATCATCGCTGAAAAAATGATCATCGCACTGCGATAAACCAGATATGATATTGTTCGCAATCATCTGCATATGAAAAAACACAGATATGATATTCGGGACCGGCATGTCGCTGATGGAACTACAAAAGAGAAAGACAACGAAGCCAGGCGATTTGGCAGGGCTAGGAGGTTTCCGCATCCAAGTAAAGCCCTGACCCTCACTGGTCCTGGCGAATACAACAATCACGTAAAGGATACTGCGATCAAGCTGGGTAAGGTCCTGGCGAATACAACAATCACGTAAAGGATACTGCGATCAAGCTGGGTAAGCATCGTAATAGAACTGAGGATTGGTGTTTTTTAACATAATTGTGGCAGTACTGAGGATAGTAGTGATTTCAGTCCCTCGTTGGCAAGTGCGTGTGTAGTCTACTGTGGACAGTCTCAACAGTATAATGCGGAAGAAAAACCGTAATTCTAATTGTATGAGCCTGATAATGAGGGTGACCCGGGTTCGAGTCCGGCGCACGCGTTTTTTTGTGTCGGAAACTAGATCAGCAACGAATCATGATTGTTCGGTTCATGCTTTGGAACTCAAAAAATTGGACAGACATGGTGTAGTTTTCTGACATAGTTCTCTACTACGTCCTCGCACTTGGACAGGACTCAAATTTCGTAGTTAATCGTAGTTGATGCACTGGCAATCATAATGACCCCTACCCCCTGACTGAAATCATACTCCCCTGACTGAAATCATACCCACAGACTACGCTACGGGCAAGTCGTTCGGTCTGGGTTTCTCGGCATATAAGCGCGTGATCTGTCCGGGTTGGGAGAAGGCGGGGCAGGGGAAAATTTCGAAAGGCCCCGGCCCCCCACTCTGGACGGATCCGATCGGCTCAGTCAAAACACACGCCATCCCCAAAGCGAAGCGCTGGCCCAAGGAGAGCCGTTCCCATTCGGTGCCTGGACCCGGTCAGTACAAGCGGGAGGAGCGTGATATGGCCAGGCTGGGAAGTAGGGTTGCTGATACACCAAACCCAACCTCCGTCAAGTTCGGCAAACCCAGCAGCAAGCCCAGATTCAGGCAAGGCCTTCTGCTGCGCTGTGACAATGCCGGCTGGGGGTACTTCTAGAAGAAGAGAACTCAGGGTGGTTGGTCGTGAGTATCAGAGGATGTCGCTAGAATCCGTATCAGTGATTGGAATGGTGATGCTTCTTCGTTCGAAGGAGAAGTAATTATTTCCGCAGTAACACACCTGGGGAAGATGCACCATGATTGGGCACAGACAGCAATGACTATCGTTACACGCAGCGACCGTGTGGTGTTCTCCTCCTACCAGTGGTTCGATAGACTTCGCATCTGCTATTGTTACTATAAGCAAACGGATCATCCGACGTCACGTCGTAGAATCAGGATTGCAGTTACTGTTGCGGCAATCAATGTATCACCGTTGTGCACTTACTTTCACATGAACGTTCACTATATCATACTATAATACTGAGTCTGTCACTGCATGATGAAAAAGATTTCACATTTCTTTGGACAGATTTCAGCTGTCCACACGTTATACTCCAATTACAATGATTGTGGCTGTGTAATTATACTGTAATTAAAAGAACAGTTCAATTTTCAAATGAAATCGGGCCATGAGAGCTGAAAACCTCCGAGATTGTAACATTGGATTCTGTAATTTGTATTATTTCCTATTTCCACGAAGTTCCCTCAGAAACCATGGATATTATCAGTGACATCAGAATCACTCCAGTGGATGATAATTTTGACGACTCGCACAACAAATGAAACTTAATATCTTGCCGCTCCCAGACAGCTTCGGTTTGAAAACGCGGTTGGAGAATACGGGAAACAAACACAAACAGAAATGCATCGTAGATCACGACAATGTCATCATCGCCGATGGCAAAACGCAAAATGGCAAGACGATTCGTGTTTTTTGATACCTTCAGGTCGCAGGAATCAATTCGTGCTGCGTTCCTCGTCTTTCCTTTCTGTCCGTGTACGTTTCACCGTTCGCGACTTCGACAAATGTTTCGCGCCATAGGAGTGGTCGGCCGCAAGCACTCCTTAAATTCGCCGTGAATATTCAGGACCGATACTCAGTGATCCTTAAGTTCTCAGTCTGTCGGAAGGCTTTCGGTGTCGCGCGAATCGACTGGCGGTTCACGGGTTCGTTCGTGTCATTATGTTTCGAAATAAACGTCGTTTTGTTCCCAAAGTATGAATCCGACCGTGTGCCCAAAGTGAAACCGTATTGTACCGTTTAGCGCCTCAACGTGTAGCAGAAGCGAAATCTGTAAATCTTACCGTGATTCTATCGTGTTCTTAAAGCGAATCTGACGTGGAACTTGCGCATTGTGGTGTACTGTATTATATATTATTAAGTTGCGATGTACTCTTCTCGTGCGGCGTCGAGTTTTTCTCGAGCCCGTATCGGAAATCTGACGTGGAATTCGTGAAAGACAGTTGGTAGGAAGTGATTCATGCGTGGGACCCCGCAAATTCAGGGGGGACAGCCCGACGTGATCACCGCACCCAGTAGCGGCAGGAGGTGCCCCGGCACGCATATCAGTATTAGGAAGTAATCAAGCTAGTTTGGCGGTATCTTCATGCAGTGCAGATGGTAATCGAGGACGTAATCCAGAACTAAGCCTGTCCAGGCGCGAAACACTGCAGCTGATGCCTGAAGGTCCACTTGGGAACCTTCGATCAGCCCCAAACTGAGAAATCCGCGAACAGTGCAACCGTCTTTTGTCTTTTTTGTCAGATTATTACAGGTATCCCCTATTTACAGCAGCATTACAGGAATGTTTTCAGATGAGAAGGTCGAATATCGATTCAAGTCAAATTGAATTTGGAGGAGTCACAGTGGTGAATCCCTGGTAACATCTCGTTTTCAAAATGGCGTCTCAAGCAATAGCACTCGCGGGTGAGGTCGTGAATGGCGCTCTGGATTGGGCGACTGCATCGTCGGGTAGGTTTCCGGGGTTGGGGCGGACTGTGCAGGATGTTGTGGCAAATACATTGGATGAAGTTGGAGCACTCACCAAAGCAGGGAAATCCTTACCGACGGATGAGCTTTTCCGACCCGCAGGGAAAGTGATCCAGGACGGGGGTAGGATCATTGGCGGCAGCGGGGATTACGATGGCTCGTCAGCCGCTGGTGGAAAGATGTTTGTGGGATCCACCGGCGCTGCCTCGGACGAGCAAATGAGGCAGAACCTACTCGAGGCCGAGCAACGACTGGTTCGGTGGGAGTCGCCTTTGCACAAGGGAGACCTATTCGCGAGCAAGAAATTAAATATTCCATTTGAGCAGCGGCAATTCAAGCAGCCAAACGCAGACAGTGGCATCGACCTCCTCTCGTTGCTGTCTGGGCGCCGAGCTGACGATGCGACTGGCAACAGTCTGACTGTTGGCAGTGAGCCGAATAGTGACTATGACACTGAGAACCGCGGAACTTTGGTCAGTGGTGGTTCAACAAAAAGTGAGGCTGACGTCGTTTACCAGCGCCAACAATTTGAGGCGCAGCAGCGCTGGCTCGCTGGCGGGAGTGGGAATGATAGTTATGCAGGGTCCGATAGCTATCATGATGGCTCGATCATGCCAGCAGCTTCCCGCACCATCGCAAGCGAGGAAGCTAGCGACTCCAATGATATGATAAACTCGCTGTACCGAGGAAAAGGTCATAGGGCCTTCGTATCCGAGGAAGATGTGCTGAGTAAGCCAAGGAATGCGCCTGTCAGTAAAGGCACCGGGGAGGCGCCAATCGGATCGGCGGACGCGAAAGTGCTTGTGTCTCCGATCTCTCCGAACGTGAAGCTTGCTGATTCGAACGAGAAGTTGTCGATTCTTGACGACCCTACAGATGGAGAGAAGTCGAGAAGGTTGCGCCCAGGAGAGGTGCCTTACCCAGGTTTGTCTCCCGAGTTAATACCAGAATTAAAAGCGAGGCAGCGAGCGGCAAGGGAGTTTGTAGCTGGAATTGTCGGCATTCCATCGAAACGCGCTGTCGCGGCGGGACCTGCTGAAACCACCCAACCTGCCACGTCAGCAGAGTCAGCTACTACCACAGATACATCATCAGACTTAGTGGAGTCGGAAAAATCGACACAACAAGCGGACAGCCTCTCAGAACGTGGAAAGGAGGCTGAAGGTATCCGCACTGGCCAATCCAACCCACTGTACTATCCAATCGACGCGCAACCCAGCTATGGGTCGTGGTTTCCCGCCAGGGACAAGCGAGGCCGGAAGATTCCCGGAAAGTGGGAGTTCGTGCAGGGTTTGCAGATTCCTGAGAAGGTGAGGCGCTACGTCCCAGTACGCGGAGCTCAGCAGCTGCCGATGGACGACGACGATCGGGGGATCCCAATGTCGCAGGCCGCAGGTGCGAATAACAAGTCCTCTTCCGAAAGTGAAACGCAGACAAGTCCGAAAGGAGATGAAAATAGTCTGTCGGGCGGGAGTGATACTCATAGTAGTGAAAGTAGTGCTACTGAAAGTAGTGCTACTGGAGCAGGTGGTGACCACTCTGGAACAGGTGCAGGAGTTAACCGTACCACAAAGCCGGACTTTGAGGACCCAGCTACCGTCGTGCGGGAGGCTGCTATCAAAGCGGCTCGATCGGAATTCGCAGAAAAAGCGCGACTCGCCTTGGTGAACGGAGTTCCGAGCACATATCAGCCTCAGCCAGCCTGGCTGCTGCAGCCGATTCGGAAGCACCGTGAGCAACTAGGAGCAGACTCATGGGGAAAGATGCTTCCGCAGGCCGCCGAGAATCCCAAGCGCCTCAATGATCAAAATGCGCAGACCGCAGATTCTTCGCCAACCGTTTCGGAGAAGTTACCGACAGAGGTTGATTTCACGAGCCAGTTGATTCAGTCTGGTGGTCAGCTTGAAGAGTCATCGGAGGAAGCTGCATTGGTTGCAGCGGGATCCATTGGCACCCGTCGGTCCATCGGCGCATCATCGGAGCTTTCGCCAGAGTCGATGAGACCTAACAATGACGCTGGACAGCGCCTTCAGCAGGGAACGGCTGCCTTCATGCAGGGAACGGGTGCAGGACCCGATGACGACGACGACGGCGATTTCCTGCGAGCGCATATGAAGGTGATTTCCTTTTTGGACGTTGGATCATCACAAGAAGGAGGAGCACACAGTCACTATCATAGCGGCAGTACAGAAAATTATCTGCAGAAGTTAGAGTTCCATCCCAACCTTCTGCGAAGGGGCAAAACCGCTTTCCTGGGTGGGTTCTCCAGCAATGAACTTAGTGATGACATCAATCAACCCGCAGGAACGAGAAAAGCTCTTCGCAAGTGTCACGATGATGCTCTTCGTAATGGCTGCAGTTTTCATAACAAGTCCTTTTCTGCATCATCCGTTCTAGCAGGAAGTACTAGGGGTAGTAGTGTCAACGTAGGCGCTAGAACTTGTTTCGCGGACGAAGGCGCAGACAAAGCTGCAGCTGCGGAAGCCGCTCCTGCAGAAGCCGCTCCTGCAGAAGCCGCTCCTGCGGAAGGCGCTCCTGCGGAAGGCGCTGCCCCACCCAAAGCTGCTGCAGAGGATGGCGCAGCAGCCAAAGGGGGTGAGGAGGCTGGTGGTGATGAGGGTGCTGCTCCACCCGAAGCTGCTGCTCCAGGGGGTGATGAGGCCGAGGGAGAGGACGAGGCCCAGAACGTGGATGCCGCGAAGAAAGCCGAGCAAGAGCTGCCGGAACACCAGAGACGCCTGTTCAAAAAGATGCGCAAGATCGCCTCGCAGTGGCTGTCGCAGTGGAAGGAATTTAGTCGTGCCGAGGACGAGCTGGGCGGACATATCAAGGCAATCGTGCAGAAGCTGGAGCAGAAGCCGGGGATCGACGTGCAAATCGCGGAGTCGAGGTGACGAGTTGAGCGGATTTGGTATCTACGAATATCGGCCAAATCGAACTAGAAAAGAAACAACCGATCGCTTCTTCAACCCTCCATTGGAAGGTTGATGACAACTACATTCGGGGATTTGACAACTCCAAAAAAATTGGGTGAAACGGAAGGGAATCTAAGCTGGTTTTGAAATTGTTTTTGGGACTTCCTCCCCTGACCCTTTTAACATACCTCCTGGCAGTGGTGACACCAACAAATGGGCGCGGTGAACATGCAAAAGTTGGTCTGAGCATAGGAGTGAAGTTCCTCTGCGGACACGCATTAACTTGAAAGGGAGCGAGAAGAAGGCCTCTCACCCCAATTGTGCAAAGCACCATAACTTCACCGACCCCCGAAATTTAGAAGAAGTTGGTCAACGATGTTCGACTTGGCGTGTGGACGTGGTCCCTTGTATTTTTGTTCCTGTTCGTGGCAGAGTTGGAGCGACTCGGAGTGTCAGTCCGTCCGAGTCGGGGTTGTTTTATGTGCCTAGTGCTGTCCTGAAAATATCTGGGAGTGGAGCTATTGAGTAGTCGACAGAATGTACGAAGGTTTTCGGCCAGACGAGATGCAACGTCCTTAGCAGTTATTACTATTAGTATTCGTATTAGCATCGAGTGAGTTGCAATTCTTGATCTGATTTCAGACAGGAGAAAGTTGTGTTGGTTGGCGTAGCAACGCAGACGAGAGGGTCTAACTCTCATTTGGTTGGTGTTCGTGACTCGTGCAAGCAATGACCGTTGTTGGTATCTCAATCAATTCTAGAGTGGTTTTCTTGGCGAAGAAGAAATACTATTAGTATTTCTATTACTATTAGTGTGTCTGCAAGTGTTTTGCTGTGTGGTCTGTGACTGTTGGTATGTAGTTATCTCGCGGTCAATCTCGACGTCACGTCACAGAGTCTTGTCGTGTGCATGGTCGAACTGTGTGTTGTCAGGAGAGCATAGTCATCCAAGAAACTTTGGTGCAGATCGTTTGTTTCGTTCTCAGAACTTATGCTTAGTGTATCCTTAGGTCTTATCGTGTTGGACAGTCGCTGAAGACTCAGCAGATTGCCGCGACTGGCGACGGCTCTCTATCTTGGTTGTTCTAGATTTAGATTAACAACCAAGTCGAGATGGCGGGGCCCCTACTCTTTCCCAGTCTACCTAGAGTCTAGATCATGTCCAATATCATGTTCAAAGCGTCAGTTAGCTAAATTCTGCAACTTCCGGGTGTCAGTGGCGAGACTGCGCGTCTGGGATAGCGGAACCATCGATAAGTTTACCCACAAGAGATGGACACGTCTTAGCTCAAGCATGCGAACGCGAAGGGGGTCGTTTCATGCGTATAGGAAGCACCTGGGTAGCACAAAATCGTTGTCGAATGATGTGTCATTACACTATTGCCTTGTAATTGTAAGAATCATACTAGTACTAGTAGTGGTTAAACTTATAGTAACAGCGCCTCTCGGTAGTCTCGGCTTCAGTGACTGGTTGGAGGCTCTGTGCCTGTGGCAGGCGGACAGTCTACAGGGTATCGTCTGAACGTTGAAGTTGTGTGGCAGTCAGTGGTAGTGACATCAATTGTGTTGCAACCAAGGAATGTTGACACGGTTTTCATTCGACTCACATCCTTCTGGTCCATTTATTTACACGGGCCCATTTTCCTTCATAAATTCCAGCAGAAGAGCTGATAAATTGTAGTCATTATATCCAGCTTGACTTTGTTATTGGCGACGCATCTTAGACTTCGTCCCGGTATTGTTAGTACTGAAGCAACGCACACTGCACGCACACTTAAATAAGCTTTATTTTCGACTGAATAGAATCTATTATTTAAATTTTAAAATCATCATCATAACAAAACACTCGTGTTAGACTAGCGCTATCACAACGATCATTGCTGCTTACTCATACTATATTACGATCATTGCTGCTTCCTCATTTTTCCTAGTATTAGTATTACTGCATCACTACTTGCTCCTTACTTACGTCTATGTTCTCAAATTTTAATCTAGTCCGTGATCTACTTCGAAGTACGTTTTGATTCTGTTATTTTTTTAGTCGCGCTGTTACATTTTTGATTTAATATTTTTACATGCATGAAGATTCTTGCTGCTATATTTTTCGACACATATAGTTTGAGTTTTATTATTTTTAGGTACATCAATTATTTTTAGGTACACAGTTGTTAAGTATTCCAAGTATATCCAAGACATAGTAAGAAGCTTGTCTAATAGATCTAGGCCGTTATTTCTTTCGAATAAAATTATTCCGCTGTACGTTCACAAACTTCGTTATTGTTTGGATCTTTTTTTTCAGTTTTAAGAAACAAATTCTTGAGAGTACTTAGATTTTCTAAATTTCCATCAAGGTTACATCACGAGTCTGAAGTCATGTCGGGGAATCTCTTCAATCTGTTATCAAAGTCATGCATGGTATGGGGAATGAGCGTTTTAGAAAATTTCGACGCATTGCGTATAAAGAGGATGAGAGGTAAAATAGAACCGTCCGAAACTGAGGATGTGTTAAATTCCTTCCAAACTTCCTTTAAAGAAGCTAGCGCAGAAGACAAGATCGCCAGTTTAGACGAATTGTACAGGATCGTTGGAAGTAGGACGCCTGAATCGTGGCTTTTCGATCGGGTCTCGCCTCTCAAGAAGGTCCTTGACCAGGCTATAAGCAGAGCTCTCCCACGTGGGACGCCTATAGGCCCTCAAGACACTCTTCTTCCGTTGGGGTATAATCTCCGAAGTATTGCAAAAAACGAGATAGAGGTGGATGTTAGAACCGCAGAAGCCCAAAAAGTGAATCGTAGTTCGCAACTGAGGCAGGTCAGCTTCAAGGTGAGAGTTGGGCTTTGTCCTCGAGCGACGGACATCGGCATTTCTAAAATTAGGATTTAATTTTTGCATCTTGAGAAAACTGTACACCTCCGTTTTAGTCCAAGATGACGACTCGAACTTTTTGGGCCACAAGGGTCTTTTTAAGTCGTGTCTTCATTTACTAACTAAGAGTAATACTAATACCTATTGTGATAGATTGCCGCGGGCCTGGCCCTTCGCCGAAGGATTGGAATGAGTCGTTACACAGAGGACCAGATATGCACTGTAGTTGTTTCAGTGAGCGTAACTTGTGAGATTCTGTAACAACCCCCGTCTTTTTTTGAGAGTCTGTTCCTCCAACCTCAAGCTTGATGGGGAGAGACTGGCGAGTCTCGGGGAAACCCGGAGCTTGCAATTAGTTTCTTTCGCAATCTCGGACGCTGTTAGATTCAACATATCTTATCGAAATATTATTTTTGGAACCCACAAACCGTGAAGCCGGCGGCGAATCATATGACTTCTCCGCAAAGTCAGGATTCTGCGAAGGGAGGACTTAATTAGCCTACAGGGGTGGGGGGTTGGTGAGTGTTACGGTTGCAAAAACCTAACGAATGCCTGACGAAAATTATTCCATTTTTTTCGGGTAGCTTTCGTCTGCAGAAGGTCCAGGAGGGCGCCATCAGCTCGCGACCAGAGAAACACGGCGATATCGTTTGGCCCGCGTTGCGCCTCCACGCAGCTGGCCGCCAGCTCCAAACTCTCCAATGACGAGAGCTCCAGCGAGACTCTGAGCCAGGGAGGCCACTTGGCCTGGAGCAATGATCGAATTCGGAGACTCGCTTTGGGCTCCAACCAGACAACTGGCGTGCAGTCGGGGAGGGTCGGCTTCGATGCGCGAGGCGCAGAGGGCGAGGGCGATACGACGAGTGTATTGTCCTCTGCTCAAGACTTCAAATCTGTCATCGTGTCCTTGTTGTTGGATGAGCAGCCAGTTGCATGAGCAGTCAATTCCGTCAGAATCATCCTATTTTCGAAGGTCCGCGCCAGTGGGGCACATCGATTCTTAATTGTTTCAAAAATCAGTCCCAAACAGGAGTGGAGGCTTTGCTTGCGACGGTACAGGCTCAGCTCGGCGGAAAATCGTTATCTTGCGACGATGGTCAGTTGTTGATAGTGGCCGGATTAGTCTCAGTTTCGGGTCTGCAGGTGAGTGAAGGCTATTCTGATTGGATTCTGGACGTTCGACGCTCGCTAGAGACGAGTGACAAATGTCAATCCTTTGTGGATTCACTGCTCGAGAAGGCTCCGGCGTCCCGGAAGAAACGGAGAGAGCAAGTGACAAAAGAGGAGAGGAAACTGTCACCTACGAACGGTCAGCAACAAATTGGTAAGCGTATTTCAACACATTCAGACCGATCTCGATCGCGCCCAAAGAACACGTGTTGGCTCCCGAAATAGTGCGTCAAAAGCTCTGGATTTCTGGCTAGGTCTCCCAGATGGTATTGAAATTGCGGGATGATGATCTGATCATCGTGTCGGACTCATCTTTAGAAATTCAGCACGAAAACAAATGAAATATTTTGTTCCTCGTCTTAGACTTGCTTGAAAACGCTCGACATTCTGTGCTACAACAGCCTGATGCTTGCTAGCATAGTCTTCGATTTTCAGGTCCTCCACGAATCTATGTATTCAGTTCTGAACATCTCTTCTCTCTCCCTTCTCGAGTTATCGTCTCGAGCTTCAGTGAATGGCAGTCGAGTAAAGATTGATCCTAGTACTAATCCTACTACTGCTGTAATACGAATAGTAATACTAATACTATTTTAGTACTGCTACTAAAAAAATGTCACAGTGACAGTCTGTGACGAATCTGGGTTTGATTTATGTCAAATGTTCTCCGTCCTCAGATGACCGACGAGCCGGACAACGAACCAGGCAGAATTTTAGGCGATCAGTGGTCGGAAACAATGGGCAGTCGCAGAACACGAAGGTAGCGGAGGTAAGCTTCCGATAATGAATAAAATGGTGTCGAAATGCCTGCGCTGGCCAAAAAATCTCCCACAGTTGTCTCCGGGATTGCCGCGCGCAAAGGGGCACGAGAAGCAAGAGTATTTCCGTGCCTGTCCTGGGCATCATGCACGAATCGGAAAGAGTGGATGGAAGGGGCTGGCTGCGGCACGAACGCTCTCCGGGATGGGCATCTTGGGCAGGCGCCGCCAACGGCGTTAAGGGCGTTGGTATCCGTGAACATTCGTGGGCACCTACGGCAGTGCGCAGGTACGGACTCAGCTGTGGATTGAGTTCAGAAGCAGCAGGTAAACTAATCTCGTCAGACTCATGGCCGGTGGCGGAACGGACATGTCCATCAAGACGGCTTGGGGTGAAAAGATCGCGACGGGCGCTGGCGGTGTCGGCATTTTCAAACTCGAGATGGGAGCCAGCGAATTTTTGTCGCCGGCCCTTGTGCGGTTGGCGGGGGTCTCAAGCAGTTGGCGGGATCGCAAGCGTATGCATCCCATCCCTGTCCTCCCTGCGGCGTTTAAGGCCGCGGCTCCTTTTCGTTGTCCCTTTATCATGATGGTGCCCGTCGATCTTCTGCATTCCGTAGGATTCTGATTGCTGTCTGTTCCGCAGTGTTGCCCAAAAAGACTGACAAGTTTTCCGCTGTTTTCCACAGACGATCTTAGGTTCGTCGGTTAAATTGCATGTTCCTCGACGAATGAACTTATGCATTCAGCACGAAATGATTTTGTAAACTGATAGCTAGTGGTACTACCGAGTGCGATCATAACATAGCATCATCTTCAAGTTCCGAAATTTGGGTCCCTTTGAGTCACTTTTTCTACGACGACCTCGGACCCTCGCCCCCCCACACAATCTTGGGACGCGAGGCCGGTCGACCAAATGGACAGGACAAAATATAGCACTTTTCCACAAAAAACGTTCTGCTTCCGGCACTTCTTTCTTTCTTCGGCCAACATTGTGTGGGGTCCCGGGCCAAAATTTGAGGTTCTGGAAGAGGAGCTATATTATGGTCGCACCCGGTAGTTGTAGTGTTATCCAAAATTTCCTTTTGATTCGCAAGAGTCACAGTTGTAGGACTTCAATTGATGCATCGGGATCTCGTTAAATTGTCAAAGGTAGTCTCTGGTTCTACACTCGAATTGAGAGGGCACAATGTCGCAGTACATCATCATGTTGCCTGATGGCAGGAAGTACTCATTGGTTACGGCACTAGCGGATAGTTTTATCAATGGGAATCAGGCGGCAGCACAACATGAGTTCCAGGAGATGATTCAGTTTGTGGGTTCCGCAGAGCAAGGTCCTAGCATTCATCAGGGTTCTTCGAATCTTCGAGTCGCACGAAAATCAAATCACAAAAAGCCGGAATCACAAATTGAGGCGGATGTATTGAGTCACGAGGCCGAGGGGAGAGTGTATGCCCATGAATCTGATAGGCGCCGGAGGCCGCATGTGGCAGTGCCATCGCTGGATTTGACACGGATCAATCCAGGTCCTGATTTACGGAAGACTAAAAAACCAATTATTATTGACAAGGTGGTGGGTGTGGATAAGGCTCATGGTGACGGTCATGTGAATGGCCAGAATCAGATGACCATGCCGGCAGGTGTGCTTGCTGGCAATCTTCGAGAAGCACGAAATCCAGAGGAGCCGAAACCACGTATTCCGGCGGCTTTATCTAGTCATGAGGCCTGGAGGCCGGATCCGCTGGTCAGTGGTTACGTGCGTGGTTGGGGCCTGGGGTCGGATGCAACGAAAGAGGTATCGGGTGCGGGTAAGACTGGACCTGGTGGTCATGTCAATGGCGAGGCGACCAGGACGACAGGTAAGCCCAGGGCCACCCGCAATTTTCTTCAGAGACAGCAAGAAGACATGAAACGGAGGAACAGTCGCTACACCAACAACGGGATCGCTGGGGCGAAAGACATAAAGAATAAGAAAAAGGCGCAAAAAGGAAAAGAAGACAGAAAAAAAAGATGATAACGAAAAGAACAAGCAGCACGCAAAAAGACGGACTGGTCTCAGAAAGATGGGGTTCCGATCGATATTTAGAGATCGAAGTATCAAGGTGATTAGTTGATCCGTGGGCGCGAGCTGGTTTAGTTCGTCCGTCGGCGTTTCGGTGAAAAGGCACTCGCGTTTATTATGAAGAGAGAACTTTTGTTCTAGAGAAGAAAGGCTCTGCCATCACTGAGTTGTACAGCATACGTGTAGCAGCAAGAGTCTATCCAACATTGCAATGACATCAACAACCGAGGACTCTCACCAAACTTAAAGGGAGCGCGGCAGGGATCGTGTTGTATTGGGTATATTGTTGCTGTTATTATAGCTACCGCTCATGGGTTGTCATTCTGTGACGAGTGTGGCTGCAGGTAATACATAAAATGCATTTGATCTCAGGAGCCAGATAAATGGCTATGTATTACTATCCCGAACGACAGATTTCGACGGTATCCACTACTACAATTACTACCAGTCCTGTTTCACTTCCTTACATCTTATTCGTCAGCATATGCGGCGACGGCAGCATTGCTAGCACAAACTCAAACGCGTCGTCGCCATAATCGCCGATACAGTTCCATTGGCTCCTTCGAAAGGTTGGAGGATTTCATGAAGGTGCACCAACATGCTCGTTGTCATCAATCGTATCAGATTCAACATCGTCACCAACATCATAGTCATCAACAAATAGCACATGAAAACGCATCCGTACTTGGCCCTTCATGTCGGCTGCTGTTCTAACGGAGAGTGATCAGATGGTTGACTGGGTCTCGCTCATATCGATTGCACCGCCTAGGCGCTGCAGTGAACTTTCGATCCTTATCAACGCTCATCCACGGTTCTTTTTTCAGTCTCAAAGAAAGTAAAATATGTGTCAATTATCATCATCATAGTAAAAAGTAAGGGCCGAAATTATATACACAATTATTTGCGGATAAGAACGTCTGGTAGGCGATGTATTCACCTGCCGCTCTCTCTGTGTCCCAGAATCCTCTCGCCGTTAGTGGCAAAGACATAAAGCGATCGGTACAGTAACATTGGAAATTCCTTGGAAGCCACTTGTTCGAAGATTGAAAATTGAGGCACATTTAATTTTTTCGCGACCGCAGGTGGCCCCGAAGTCTGCGCATCAGCGTCCTCCATGCTTGTCCTTCTTGGTGTTGGGCCTCGCGCCCGCTTCCCTGCGCCAAATTGATGGGTTCTGGATGGACCATTTCGATTGCTCACTGGGGGACTCCGTCGGGGGCAAGAGCAACCCCGGAGTGTTGATCGACAACGGGCTGCGGTGCCCCTGCGAGGTGAGCCCTGACTCCCGTCGGATGGCGCAGGCTGGGCATGGCTGGCGCTGACCCCGAGAACGCGTCGTCCGCCAGTCGGCTCTCGCCGACTGGGGAGTCATCATGGCTGGCATTGGCGGCCGAAGATTGGATCCATCTTGGAAGCAGGAGGTGCGTGTCAATCTTGCTCACCATTGTCTTCGCCTGAAAACGGACAAACTGGGGTTTCGTTGTCGATTGAGTCGGATGTTGTGTTCAGCAGAATAAGTTAGCGCTTGTCAAGCGAAGGCGTTGCCTACTTACACTACGCCGCATTCCGGCCCGGGAGGGGCACGTTTTTCTGTCAATCTTTTTCTCGTATAGTATATTCTTTTGGGGGTTCTCTTCTCTGATCGGCACTTCCTGAGCTCGTATTACTATTTGCGTCTGGTAATCTTAAGTAGTTGTTAATTATTTTATCGTTGGTCGTATATATGTTTTGCACAGTATAAATATTCCTTTGCACAGTATAAATAATGATATTTAGTTATGTAACTTTCGTAGTTTATCCTATTAGTATTCTGATCATCGTCTTATCTTCTTTGTAAATCACTTATCTCTATATCATTTCTCTGCACTTTCTTTCCGCAATTTTAGACACGCCGATAAGCTGTATATTCGCAATTTAAATTACGTACAACAACTACATTTACATACAACAGCTACATTTACATACAACTATATCCACATCATGTACAAGCTACTTATCCTAGTGATTGTGTTGACATTCTCGTCAAATCTTGAGTGATTGCGTGTTATTGTTGACTTTTTCTTTCTAAGGTAATTTCCACTTCCGCATTATTTCCTGATTTTAATTTTCATGTATCATCGTCTGAGTATCTTTTCCACTGATCCTTTTAAATTTTGCTCTCAGGTTATTGTAATATATTTTGATTTTTTTGCACGAGCTTCGCGGCCAAGCAGCTGTGGCCCTGCGGGTGTCACTTTTTGGCGGAGATATGTCTACTGGGTCACAGTCCTTATAGATGTTGTGATTTCTGGTGAAGCGCGAGTACAGCCTGGGTTGGGTGTTTCTGGCGAAGCACGAGCTACGGGCCTAACCAGCTGTGGCCCTTCGGATGTCACTGTTTGGCGGGAACGCGCTTACTTGGTCACAGTCCTTATGTATATTCTTATTATTATTGCAATTTTCCTTATAAGTCACAATTTCTATACGATTCCAAGAGTGACGTCTGCAAGTGTATTGTGTATCCACGGGTACGTACAATTCCACATTTAAAAACATCAGCAAGGCCGAAAATAGCATCAATCTCACACATGATTTCGCGGACGCCATACTCAATTACAAGAGCTCTGTCAATAACTTCTTTTTCACACTTTTGATGCAGATTTTTGATGGTTGACGTTCAATATTCTGTTACAGTTTGACAATCATCCAGAATAATTTACGTTGATCATCATCTTGTTGTCCATGGCGCGCGCGTCTTCAACGCATCTCATTACTTTCGTTGTGGACTCGCTGGGTTCGTTCCAGATCAGTGATTGTATTTTTTGGGAAATCAGAGTCACGTCGTCCTTCAAAACACAAGGGCACGACAAAGATGGTGTGATCGCACATTCTTTCCTGTTGACGAGTTGATTTGTGGCCGGCGAGGCTGCCACTGGTGAAAGTATTGATTCTGTGATGTTCGGCTAAATGATTTGTGCATAATGTGGTGATGAGTCTGGCACTTGTATAATTGTGCTCACTTTCTCTCTTTCGCGATGGGTTCTTTTCTGGCAGTCTCTCCGCGGCCAGTGCTCGGTTCGTTGGTCGGTTGTAGGCTCGTCGCGGCAGTTGGAGTGTCCATCACGGTCTCGCCTCTTACAGTTGGAAGTACTAGTATCTGGTGTGTCAGACTTCCGATAGATATCTAAATTTTTCCCGCACGGCGTCATATTTAACTATGTCGGAATCGCAAAAAAATAGGAAACTGTTGTGTGATAATGAACTAGAAGTTCGATATTACTAGCTACAAGGATGTTGCAAAAATGTATCATATCTGTTCTCTTTAGTACACTTCAAACTTGGCGCGTTGAGTATTCCTCGGGATAACGCATGCTTACATCCACATCAGATTCACATGTCGGCCGTGTAGTTTGGAGAAAGAGACTCGCAGCAGCAACCGCACCCCTTCGAAAGACCGAACAGTCACTTTCAAATAGTAATTGTATTCTAGCTCCGTTGCGGAGATAGTACTTTAAGTTTCTGCTCGCGGAAGCATAGCAGGTATTACCTGTTAAGAACACCAAAAGTGGTCATCATGAAATCAGGTGACGCAGCATCCATGCGTTCTTCCCGGGATCTCCAGGAGGTCGCGCAGCCCGTCACGGAAGGATGCGGGACCCCTCTGAGTCCTGTGACGTTTCTCGGGAGCAACATTGAGGAGGCAAACCCTCAGCGAAGCGTGAGCAGCGTTCTCCACGACACCCAGAGTTCTTCTCGAGTGATGGAGCCCTCAAACTCAAACTCGAATGGTGTTGCACACGCAAACGAAATCGGCGCGCAACGAAATAGTAGCAGGGGACTCGACAGTAGTAGTTACGGCACTCGAGAAGGAGGAGTGGGGCGTAATGGTAGTGCTAGTAGTCGCTGTGACACTGACGGCACCCTTCTGATCGCAGCAGCAAATGGACCTGGTGGCAACAATTTTAACGAGGAGTGGAGGGGAGGTCCAGCAGGAAAGTCCGGAATGGGCCCGGCAGGAGCTGACTCGGAATCCGCGGGGGGAGGCGGGGCCGGGCGACTGGGTTCTAGGATAATCAAGGACCAGTATAACGCGGTCTCCGACGAGTCTGATGACGACGATGTTTCCGACGAAGCGGATGCCGCGCACGATGAGGAGGATCAGCCCCTGTTTAAATTGAACAACACAGCTCTGAGCACATTGAAGAGGCTGCGGCACAACGACCCTTCATTAAGCGCCTTGGACCTATCCAACATGGTGTTCCGCAACAAATTTTGGCACGAATTTTCGCAGGAGATGAAGCACAACTCGCATCTGAAACAGCTGTACCTGAACAACTGTCGTCTGACTGACCATGTGTTGGTCAAGGTGCTGGTTGAAGGCTATTGCACGAAAGGCAGTGCCAGCCAGCTGGAGGTGTTGTCATTGGAGGACAATTTCATCCAAAACATCGGCTGCAAGTACGTGGCCATCGCGATGAGCCGCGGCACCAAATCAAAGTTCGAGCGCCATCACGCGGGCGGCCTGTCGTTGAACCATGGATTACGCAAAGGAGGGCTGGTGGCTGTCAGTTTGAGGGGCAATCGGATTCGTGGTGCTGACGGGGTACGCCACCTAGTGGAGGCTTTGATCGAGCGCGACACCAGTCTACAAGTGCTCAACCTGGCGAAGAACATGATCGATCCGCGGGGGGCCGGGTTTCTCGGTCTGGCGCTGCGCAACACCAACATCCTGCGATCGCTCGATCTCCGGTCGAATCCGATCTCGTCGCACGGATGTCACGAGCTACAACTCGCCTGCCAAGCCGCGGAGGCAAATTTGATTATGGCGGAGGAACAGGAGCATCTAGTACGGGTGTGCGGGAAGCGAAATGTGGTCGTCTACGTCGACGGGACCTTCGATGACGAGGCCGTTTTCGGCGGCCGCCTTAGCGAAGACGTCAGCCGGCCGCTGTTGGTAGGCGAAAAGAACGAAGTTGCGCGCTTGACGGAGCAGTGTGGGCCGATTCAGTTTCAAACCGAGTTTAGTGGTACTCAAACAGCGAGTCGCATGATTGCGGGAGTCGCAGAAACAGTACTAGACTCAGAAGATGTGATGTCCGACGTTATGTTGGCCTTGCCGGGAGTCCCTCGTCGCGGAAACCAGCACGGAAGTCCAAATCCTCGGAGAGAAGGATTTCATCGCGGTCAGCAGAGCAACAGCGACAATGAAAATGTCGGGAGTAATACTAATGATCTTAACAACGTGAATTCCGACGGTACAGTTTCCTCAACTGCTGCAAACAACATGGTGGCTGCTGCTGCAACAGGCGGATTTGTTGGCAATGGTCCACAAGACAAGTACGCAGCAGTGGGAGGAGTCACTACTTTCGGCAGAGCGCCGAACCAGTACACCGCTGACGAACTGCTGGGCACCGTGTTTGCCACAGGGGGCGAGCGACAACGGCCCCTCTGTCGCATGAAACGAAATGCTGCGTTGGAGTGTTTCGAACCGGCCGGTTTAATGGTAGAGCAAGACTGTGATGCAGTCTTGGCACGGGAATGCGGCCAAAAAGTCAAACGCTGCGCGAACAACTCCTCCGCAACAGGCGGTAAGAATTCGCAAAGGAGTAGCACTATGGGGAGCCGGAGCAGGAGTATGGGCAACATCACCACGACGTCGAGCAGCTTTCGACCGGCGTTTTCTGCAATTGACAACCAATATTGCAGGCATGGAGAGGAGAAGCTAATTAACGAAACCGTCGCACGCAGCAGAGTCGACCCAAATTTGATGTCGGCCCAAGAAAAAGAGCTGTGCACGTCCTTCTCCTCCAGCCGCTTCAAATTCAAACCCGGAACAGGGTACTACTTCCTGCCAAGGCAAGAATTCGATTAAAATGGGATTTCATATCAATTCACAGGAGAGCTTCAAGTTTAACGTAGGCACTGAACTTAGTACGTTCTCGGTGAAACTATCATGCTTTACCCTTTTTTCTGGAGCTCTACCCCCGAGTTTAGTACATTTCCAGTGCTAGGACACAGTGACGCTAGTATTTTATGAAAAAACTGAATGTTCGATTGTATATGAGCAACGCACAAACTTATCATCGAGGGTCAGAAGGACTCAGGAAAGACCCCATGGAAGCGGAGAACACATGTCTGGGGGAATCACTTCTGTTACTCTGCGCATTCCCATGGCAGATACGGAGTCCCCAACAAAGACATCTCCAGAAATGGACAGCATCAAAAGCTGCATCCTCTTAGCAATTGTTATCATACGTTGAAATTGCTCGAAAACGTTTCCCCTTACGGTTACCGTGCAGACCTCGTGAGCTGGGCAGTGATGTGCAACCTCCAGTGAGTTGGGTCTGTTTGTCCAGGTCAACAGTCTGCGTGATCTCGTCGTTGTTCCTTCTGCAGTGTCCGCGTTTTTGTCCTAGTATCTTCGTGACTGTCTTGGTCGTATTTGAATTCAATTGAATCTCTATGCGTTCTTGGTTTCCTCTCGGTTTCATGACAGATTCCTGCGCATACGGATTTCCAACAGGTTCGAAGCACGTGTCCTCACAACATTTCTTCCTCTACATCTCATGGTGTTGGACTTGCTAGTGTCGTTTGGTCCTTTTCAACATGGGGTTCGCGCGAACATAGTTCTGGTTGTACATGATGATTCTAAAATTGCATGTGCATGTCATAGTCATAGATAATCATATCAATATGGTCCACATTCATCACGAGGCAATTATGAATATGAGATTGTATTATCCTTTTCGTTTTTCTTGAGATCGTATTGAAAAATGTCCTTCATCTGATTCTCAATCCGCAGGAATAGTAGATCCGATGGGACGAAGTCTGGAATGGATGCGTAAGCATCCCGGACTGTGTTTATGTTCGTTTTTATGTGGATTAGGAGGTCTACTCGCCATCCTACTGTTTATCACGCTAATCAGGTCATGAAGTGTTTTCTGCAAATACACAAAATCATGACTGCAGCATCCTGGACTAATCATAAATAATGTCGCCGACGCGCAGAACCGAATGTTGCACGGAATCGTTAATCATCAGGCTCAGGGCGTGATCTATTGAATCCGATCGGACTCCTTCACGGGGATCCAGAACATCGTCTTTCAAGAATTTCTCAACTCCGTCATCTCGTACAGATCAGCTGACTGTGGCT
>JACLAC010007644.1_pt1 | contig 52897 bp, 47 predicted proteins | sample 8027881 | NCBI WGS metagenome assembly JACLAC01 (sample SAMN15725517, study PRJNA655200) | protist metagenome | isolation source: fluorescence activated cell sorting (FACS) single amplified genomes of... | place: Spain: Blaines Bay Microbial Observatory, Mediterranean Sea | collected 2016-01-19 | reverse complement strand
CTCACTCTCAGCTATTTCTGGAGCTAAGCGCGGCCTCGTTGTTCCAGAAATAGTCGCATTGCTTTGTAGGCCTCAACGCAATGTCTCTTCAATCAAAAAGGTTATTGAACAATTTTCAACCACAGCGCATTACCTCCATCAGAGCGCCGATGATAGACTTTATTTTAAGGATACAGAAAACCTTGTTGCCAAACTAAATACTACGAGTAGCAACGTCCTGGAAGATCAGGCGCGTAAGGAACTTAGGGAGTACTTAATAAGGTTATTTAAACCAAAAGATAAATATGTATACCAAGAAGTTCTTCCACTGCCAGCCAGGGACGAAATTCAATTACATCAGGACAAGATAACCCTTGTAATTGCCGAGCCGACGGCAAATGGACTCAGCCTGGAATTGAAAGCCTTCTACGATGACATAACTTTAAAAAACCGAATCTTCTTTTTGTCCGGTCAAAAAACGTTCAATGCTCTGATCGAAGCCTCCAGAAAATTTAAAGCGATGCAACTGATTTTGGATGAGATGAAGGCAGAGAATGTTTCGGAGTCGTCCCCCGAAATGAAACAGGCAGTTGATTTATATGACAAAGTTCAGGGGCTCCTCCTGATGACTGTAAAAGAAACCTTCACCACCATGCATTATCCAAGTAGAGACGGATTGGAGTCACAGGACTTTTTTATGCAGTTTACCGGAAATGAATATCACGGTGAACAGCAGATCCTGCAGTCATTAACTGAGGTTGGCAAGTATACGAACGATATTTCAGGTGAAATTTTTCAGAAAAAAATCGAAAAGAGAATCTTTGTCCGCAAGTCCATGCCGTGGAAAGATATTTTACAAAATGCAGCCACAAATTCCCACTGGTCTTGGCACCATCAAAATGCTCTTGAAAAAGCGAAGTTGAATAGTCTTTCGGAAGGTCGTTGGCAGGAAGTTGAAGGAATTGTCGAGAAGGGGCCTTTCCCACAACCCCCGACTGATGTTGATATAAGGCTAATCAGTCGAGATGAAAAAGGCCAATGCACCCTTAGACTCAATGCCAAGAATGGTGATACTATTTATGTTGAGGAGGGTACTTCAGCTACACGTGCATCTCAGCGATTGAGCGGTCAGGAGTACTCAACTGAGTCTATGCACCTTTCAGTTTTGGCAGTTGACTCAACTGGTAAGCACGAAGACGGGCCTGCAAAAGATTGGTACAACACAGTAACGGTTAAAACAAAGATAACCTCACAGGGGAATGAAAAAACAAGGATTCAGATTCAAACAGCGCCCCGCAATGCAGAAATTCGATACAATACCGATGGAAGTAATGTGCGGCAGAATTTTGGAATTGCTGAATCGACAGAGATTGAAATCCCTAATAAATGTGTATTGCAGCTTTACGCAATCAAAGCGGGTATAGAATCGGAAATTCTTGAAAAACGGATTGACATTGTTCTCCCCCCCCAAATTCCTGAACACCCTGAAAAGCCAGCTACTTTGATCAAAAAAAGTGAAGGAGTTGACACACCAAACTCGCTCCGATTGATTAATCGTATGGAAAAATTTGGAGCAAAGGGTCTAGGTGTTTCCATTGAAAGCAATCAATCGGACAAGGAATGGGTAACCATGGATTTTGGAGATGGAATGCAACTCGATCCAACTCAAATCAAAAACGCGATCCTCAATCTTGATTCCATTTTTGAAAATAAGGCTAATACAAGACTAAGTATCGAAAGGCTTTATTTTCCGACAGGTAAGCAACTGAAAGACTATGCAGATGAAGTCGGATTAGCACTTACTGAAGAAAACGTTCATCAAGTCGTCAATGTCTAAACCACAACAATATGGGTTCGGCTTTATCCCGACAGAATCACAACATCACTTCAAAGTCCACTTGGCGGAAGCCAGATCTCCTGTTCGCATTTCGGAGCATTTCAGCTTCTCTACAGATGAAAATGTTTCTGCTGAGCAATACTCTGAACATCCTGAAGGACAAGTCAAAATCGTTCTCTCACGTGAGAAGTGGAAAGCGATTTGTGATGATGTGCGTGCAAGCTTCAACATTCGACTGAAAAAATATGGTCTAAAGTCAGCCAGATGGAAAAAAGACACCGTCTATGTTGGGCGATTACTTGGAAAGGAATTGGTCCTGTTGTGCTGGGCGATTGAGGATGCAGATCCATCAACCATTCCAACTGCGTTATTGAATTGGGGCGGTCTTGAGCAAGAAGAGCGTTGGTGGCTTTATTCCATGGCTAACGCAGCGACGGGACATTACGAAAAGGGGCGTAATCGTGGTTGGCGAAAAGCAATCCGGTTTGCACTGACAGAAAACCCTGCTCTCAGTGATCAGCGTACTCAGGAACAATTTCGACTTTTCTCTGATTAATAACTCTTCTTTGCAAATTTACAGATGAGCTACTCAAAAGCATTCATTGAAACTCAATTCCCAGTCGCAAAGCTGAGTAAAGAAGCTTACAAGGAGCGAAAGGCAGGCTACAAACAAACACTCACAGGGCTCGGGAAATGGTGGGGCCGAAAGCCGTTGATTTTATGCAGGGCAGTAATTCTGGGTTGCTTGCTGCCAGCAACTGATGATCCTGAAAAAGATCGTGAGGTGTTTCTAGAACTGATGGGAATGGATGAAAAAGCTCTGAGGCAACGTTTTGAGCAAAGGCAAGAGAACACCCCTAATTACTTCAACAAAGCAAAAGATCTCAAATTTAACGAACTCAGCTATGAAAAAAAATTAGAGTGGTGTTGTCGTCCAGAAGAATTGGATGACTTCGATCCTGATTGGGAGAGAATCAATCTTCATTTGGGAACTCAAGCTCATGGAATGACTCAGTTGATTGAGCAACTTAGCGTCAAACGATTTGGGCACCGAGCCCGTGTTGGGGACGCATTTTGTGGGGGTGGTAGCCTTCCTTTTGAGGCAGCACGCTTAGGTTGTGAGGCTTACGGCTCAGACCTCAACCCTTATGCAATGATGCTGAGTTGGGGAGCGCAACATCTGATTGGTGGCGGTCAAGAAAACTATGATCAATTTGTACAAGCTCAGCATCGCGTCTTTGAAGCTGTACAGAAGCAAATTCGCCAGATGCAGATTGAAACCAATGAACAGCGTTGGCAGGCTGAATATTTTCTTTATTGCCTCGAAACGACCTGTCCACAAACTGGTGTGAATGTGCCGTTGCTGCCGTCTCTGGTAATTGGTCATAAGCGAAGAGCAATAGCCAAATTGGTACAGAACAAAGAGGCCAAGCGAATTGATCTTGAAATCAAGCAAGATGTCTCCCAAGCGGAGATGAAAGAAGCAGAAGCAGGCACTCTGATAGATGGAAAAATGGTTTACGAATGGGATGGAGAGATGATCAGCATTCCTATCAGTACTATAAGAGGTGACAAGAGAGATACTGGCAAAAACAAGCTCCGTCAATGGGCTAATGAAGACATCGACTTTCGTGAAGATGATATCTTTCGAGAACGCCTCTACTGTATCCGCTGGGCTAAACCAGTTCCAGGTAAGAAAAAAGATGACTTAATTTACGCTTCACCCACTGAAGCTGATAAAGATAGAGAAAAACAAGTTAATGCTTATGTGAAGAAGAACTTAATGGATTGGCAGCTAAAGGGTTACATTCCCACGTGGGCTATTCAAAACGGAGAAAAAACAGATGAACCAATCCGAACCCGAGGCTGGACACACTGGCATCATTTATTCAATCCCAGACAGCTATTGGTAAACGGATTGATGTTAAAAGCGATTATGGAGGGAAATTTTAGTGAGCAAAATAAGCGAAGACTCCTTTTGAGATTTAGTAAGTTTGTTGACTATAGCAATAGACTGACAAGGTGGACTGCTGATCAATCCAAAGAATCAAATGTAAACTTATTTAGCAACCAGGCACTAAATACTCTTTATAATTATGGCGCCAGAGGAATGAATAAGCATGAAACCTCTTGGTTCTGGTTTAATGAACCACCTATTGAAGCGTTAACAGTCAGGTCAAAACTTGTATCCAGTAGTGCCGAAGATGTTGAATATGAATGTGATCTCTGGATCACTGACCCACCTTACGCGGATGCAGTCAACTACCATGAATTAACTGAGTTCTTTCTATCCTGGTACTCTAGGCAAATTCCGAGGCTTTTTCCGGAATGGTATGCAGACAGCAAGCGGGCATTGGCAGTGAAGGGTAGTGATGAATCTTTCCGTCTGGCAATGGCTAGAATCTACAGCCACCTATCAACACGTATGCCTGATCATGGGATGCAGGTTGTCATGTTTACTCATCAGGATGCAGGAGTATGGGCTGATCTTGGATTAATTCTTTGGACAGCTGGGCTTCAGGTGACTGCTGCATGGACTATTGGAACAGAGACGGACACGGCGCTGAAGAAAGGGAATTACGTCCAAGGTACGGTTTTATTGGTATTGCGAAAAAGACAAGAAGAAGAAGAGGTTTTTGAGGATGAGCTGATTAGTGAAATTCGACCCGAAGTTGCTCGTCAACTAAGCTCCATGCAGCAAATTGATGACACTCTTGAACCAAACTTTGGAGATAGTGATTACCAACTAGCATCTTATGCAGCAGCATTGAGGGTTATCACTCGCTACAGGATTATTGAGGGTATTGATGCCCAGAAAGAGCTCTTAAAAGAGCGTAGAAGAGGTGAGAAAAGTCCGTTCGAGAAGATGATTGAGCAGGCCCTTAAAGTAGCAAGTGGTTTACTAATCCCTCAAACTATTGCTGAAAATGAGTCTCAAGGAAAAGCGCTTTGGAATGCGATGACTGCTGAAGAAAAGTTTTACTTGAAAGGTCTGGATGTAGAACGGAAAGGAGAAAATCGACAGGGAGTCTATCAAGAATTTGCAAGAGGGTATGGTCTCAATGATTACAAGCACTTACTGGGTTCCACAAAAGCAAATGCTATCAGACTGAAGTCTCCTTCCGATTTTAAGCGAACTCAACTGGATCATGGATTTGGACAAACTTTAGTGCGACATATTCTCTTTGCCACTTATCTAACTGCTAAAGAGGGCGACCCTAAGGCCGGATTACAGTGGCTCAAGGGGGAGCTACCAACTGGTCTGGACTTTTACCATAGTCGCCAAAATATTCTTTTACTCCTCCGTTACCTCAGTCGTCATACAACCCTCGAATGGGAGACTGATGCACAGGCTGCAACCTTATTAGCCGGTGCTGTAGAGAACGTCAGCATCTAACTGCTTCATTTGCAGCAAATCTCTTAATCTCTGTCATTCAATGTCAATCAATGTCAATCAATAGGTTTTCATCTCGTAAAGCTGATCTGAGTCAGTCCTTCCTAACGGATCGACTCGAAGGTGCAGAGAGTTATGATCGAATCGCCGGATATTTCCGCTCCTCTCTTTTTGAAGTTTCCGGAGAAGCTTTGGAATCTGTCTCAGGTTCAATTCGAATTGTGTGCAACTCTGATCTTAGCTTGGAGGATGTTACAACAGCTCAAGCAGCTCAAATTGCCCAAAGAAAAGAATGGTGTGGCAACCATCCAGAACTAGCCCCCAATGTAACGAGACCACGTCTTCTGAAGCTCTACGAATTGCTAAAGATTGGCAAACTACAAGTTAAAGTATTGCCTGACCAGGCCTTCGGGTTGATTCATGGCAAAGCAGGCGTAATCACTTTGTCAAGTGGCCACAAAACTTCTTTCCTTGGAAGTGTTAACGAATCTCGGACCGCCTGGAAATATAATTATGAACTAATTTGGGAAGATATTTCTTTAGAGGGAATTAATTGGGTTCAGGCTGAGTTCGATGCCTTATGGCACTCTACGCATGCGGTACCATTGTCAGAGTTCGTAATAGAGGACATTGAACGGATTACTCGGAGAGAGGTGCTGTCAACTGTTGAAAGCTGGACAGAGAATCCTGCTCCTGCTCCTGTTTTCATTGAGACCCCTGTTTACAGGAAAGAAAATGGGCTCTGGGAACACCAAAAATTCTTTGTTCAATTGGCCTTTGAAGCACATCAAACGCGGCACGGAGCTAGGTATCTCTTGGCAGATCAGGTTGGGCTTGGCAAAACAATCCAGCTTGCAATGACGGCTCAGCTGATTGCACTGCAAACGAAAAAACCAATCATAATTCTGTGCCCAAAACCCCTAATTTGGCAATGGCAACAGGAGTTGCTTCAACTTCTTCAACTGCCTACTGCCGTCTGGACAGGCAAGGCCTGGGTTGACGAGAGGGGAATAGAGCATCCACAGCTGGATCTGAAAGGAATCAAACGCTGCCCAAGGAGAATTGGAATAATTTCAACTGGATTAATCATTCAAGGTACGGAAGCGGCTCAATTGCTTCTAGAAATACAGTATGCCTGTGTAATTTTGGATGAAGCGCACAAGGCGCGGCGTAGAAAACTAACAGTGGGTAAAGAGTTTGATGACCCAACTCCAAACAACTTACTCAAGTTTTTACAAGAAATATCACTAAAAACTCACAGCTTACTCATCGCTACCGCTACTCCTGTGCAACTACACCCAGTTGAGGCCTGGGATCTACTTGATGCTTTAAATAGAGGGAAAGAACATATACTCGGAAATGAATTTTCTAAATGGAATCAATCTCATGAAGCAATTGAAATGGTTAAAAATGGTCCAACATGGATCAAAGATTTCAGTGAAGCAGAGATTTGGGATTGGGTTAGAAATCCATTGCCAAACCTTCAAGAGAGTCCAGAGATTCAAATTTTAAGGCGATCATTACAGTTGAAAGATTCTGAAACTTACGTTTCTGGTGAGCGAATTAATCAACTAAGGGCTTCGGACAAACAAAAACTTCACAGGTTTTTCCCTGAGTATATTCAACAAAACAATCCCTTTATTCGCCATATCGTTCGTCGCACAAGAGCCTATTTAGAAGACGCGGTGAATCCGGAAACCAAGGAACCGTATTTAAAGAGAGTTAAGGTTCAGTTGCATGGTGAAGATTCCCAAGATGCCCTACACCTTCCAATTTTTTTGCAGGAGGCATATCAGCATGCTGAGAGCTTCTGTCAAAGACTTGGATCAAGATTGCCTTCGGGATTCATCAGGACTTTGTTGTTGCGTAGAGTAGGAAGTTCTATGGTGGCTGGGCGTGCAACGGCAATAAGGATGCTTGAAAACTGGGGGACTTTGGATGATGACGAGGATGAGGATGAATCAAGCTTGCTAGAGCAAAATGAAGCTAAACAACTCTCAAGTGCAGAAAAAGAGGATTTAAGAGCTTTCATTCGGGCATTGGAGCAGAATCAAGAAGAGGACCCCAAAGGAACTGAAGTACTGAAATATCTTTTGGATAAAAATTGGTTGGGTTTCGGATGTATAATTTTTAGCCAATACTACGATTCAGTTTGGTGGTTGGCAGAGTTAGTCACTAAGAAACTTCCTCATGAGAAATTTGGAATTTATGCAGGTAGTGACCGTTCTGGGATTATGGAAAATGGAAATTTTCAAAAAGTTAAACGGGACGCAATCAAAGGCATGGTCAGCAATAGAGAAATGAGATTGATATTGGGTACTGATGCAGCAAGTGAAGGATTAAACTTACAGAGATTAGGAACCCTGATAAATCTTGATCTACCGTGGAACCCTTCTCGATTGGAACAACGTAAAGGCCGAATTCAACGTATTGGGCAATTGCGAGAAACAGTTGATGTCTGTAATCTGCGCTACCGTGAATCCGTAGAAGATCGGGTCCATGAGCTTCTATCAGAGCGCTTGCAGCATCTACATGAACTCTTTGGCCAAGTTCCTGATGTGCTAGAGGATGTTTGGGTTCAAGTTGCCATGGGCAAAATTAAAGAAGCTGAGATGACAATTGACGGGGTTCCTGAGAAGCATCCATTTGATATTAAATACGAAAAAATCCACCCAATTAATTGGGAAAGCTGCGCTCAAGTTCTCAAAAACGATGACCAGCTAATCGAATTAGAGAAAGGTTGGTTGCATTGACCTGAGAACCTTATCCATCCTTTAATTCGAAAATCTTTGCATTTAATAGTTCAAGTGAAACTCCTTCCCAATTCCATCTTTCCAGCGCTTCCTTAGCCACCCCCAAAGACTGGGTAGTAAACTCCCCCCGACATTTCCTCATCATTGAGGGGTTCCGGTAGTTCGTCTGCTAGAATGAATCCATCTTCAACTCCATAAATATCAACTCCTTCGATGGAGTCCGGTAACTCCACGTCATCCAAGTCCACTCCATCTTCTCGAAGTCCTGCCATCCATTCACTATACTCGCAGATTGGTGAACGAGATCTGATGTCTAGCCGATAGGACCCATTTTCAAGCTGGAGCAAGCATAGGTAAGTGGTCCAAGTGGAAGCGGGTGTACTTTCCTTTCTTTCTGCCAGAACAATCATGGGGGAACCTTCCTCTGCTATTAAGTGAACGCAATCGATCTCGTCCTTGTCCAAGCCGAAGCCACTGCAGAAGAGTGGGTGGAAGCGGCTTAGCGCTCAGTTTCATGTATTTGAGCTTAGCACTAAGGCCATTGAACTTAGGGTAGCGCTCGGTTCGCTCTGAGCCTGTTACTGGTTCTATCAGACACTTGCAGCCGTTCGTAGACCCAGCGCTTTAGTCGTTCCTGTCTTTCGGCTTTTTTTCGCTTTTGGATTTTCACCCACTCTTCAGCTATCTGTTTCTCAAAGTGCAGGGCTTCTGCCTTAGTGTCAAAAACGCGGAATCTCATACGTCCATCCTCAGGGTCCCGATAGTTGGCCGTTCGCCGATTCATATCTTCTCGAATTTCCAGCCTCCTGTTGGGGCAGCGCCTTCCATAAAAACCAACTTTGTTGATCGGCTCTGGCGGCTCAACACCAAGCCGTCGAGCCAATTCGTGGTCGAGTTCGTTCAGTAATTTAGCCTCAACTGTGAGCAGCTGGCAGCTGAGGTCGATGATTCTTTGGTACTCTTGTTTGATGCTCTCGTGCTTGCGCTCAAAGTCGGACAGCAACTGTTGCCCAGCAGGTGAATTGCGAAAGTCGCTTCTTCGTTTCTGCAGCGCGTAAATTGCCCGCCATTCCGGTGTGTCGCCTCCCATTTCGCCTCCATGCAAAAAGTTCTTTTTGGCTAACAGACTCGTCTGACATGCAATCTTTCTGCACGTTGATTACGTAGTTCAGCTGCATTTGAAGAGAGGATGTTTTGACGTGTCTCACATAACCAAAAGGGATAGCTAGACCGACTTAATTGTCCCAGAATCGTATGGTGCAGAACCGTGTCCTGAGGAGAGTGTCCTAATTGAATGTGATAAAACAGGAGGTGCTAGGCCAAGTTTTATTGGGACGGGGGAACAAAGGGCGTCCCAAGCATCCTCAACAAAAATCAGTTATTTGCGTAGCGGGGGGAAGGCAGAACAGCGGATACTGGCTGGCGTAGAGAGGAATCCAGATGTGGATTGACTTGTCCTAGTTAAGAAAATAAAAATGTTCAATATTTGAACAATCAATGTTTCTTGCTTAAAGCAATGAGTTACCCAAGCCGGTAACGGTCACCAGCCAATAGGGCTGCAAGGCAATAGCGCTCTTGGACTGTCGTAACCTCTTGCACTAGTTCGTAAGTTTCCCGAACAGACAGAGGCACTTCCTGACGCAAACATTGGCCAAGTTTTTTAAGAAATCGCTCACCGAGAAGTAAATGGATTTGGTGGGCTAATTCTTCTGGGCTGGTATCAAAGGAAACGGACAAGCTGGGAGGTAGGTTTGCCATCTCAGCAGCATTGTTGACGACGCGGGCTGCAGTGCTTTTTGCGCAGGGGATTTTGGCTGCAATGGCACGGATCGAGTGGCCTTCCTCACGCAGTCTCAAGATCTCCTGGTTCCTATGGTAGACTTCTTCTTTTTTCATCACGAATAAGGTGAGGGTTTAGTGCGGTTTCAAGACCAGGGAAATATCCCCTGTCTATGCTGTCTACACTTCTATAATTTCCCTAAAATACAGATTTTCATTAGTTTTTTTCTAGATATTGGGTGACTACAGAATTTTCTAATTGCCTACAAAAAATCAAAAAAGAAACGACTGTAGACAAATTTCAATAGCTGTAGACACCATGTGTCTATTAAAAAAGCTTAAATTCACTGAGCTTGCGGCTTTGATAGACGGTGTAGACGGTTTAGACAGTAAGCTTTCCTCAATTTGCTAGAAACTCTTTCGGGTGACCTTTGAACCGCTTGGACGTCTCATCAAATCGAAGATAGTGATTTCGTTCTAAAAGGGAGAGTGCTTCTTCCAAATGCTCTCGTTGCTTATTGATTGGTCTTGGCCCAAATTGCTTTAGTGTGGTCAGGTCGAGGGTGTGTCCTTTTCGGAAATCCTCAGCCTTTTTGTTTGTTTTGAGCCAATTTAACAGCTTCGTAGCATTCAAGAATGCCCTGTCCTCTTGAATCACTCCGGAAACTCTGAGAAATTCATTGAGGTACCACCTGGCCAACTCCACACCAGACAGTACAAATTCTTCACTGATTTCTCCTTCTGTACCGCAATTGATTACATGGAACTGCGCTGCCAGCCTGGCTGCAATCTCGGCACTTTTGCCAGCGACGTCTTTGTACTCTTCATAAATCCCTTGAGCGCCGAGTTCCTTTTCAATTTGGTTGTAGTATTCCAGCCACATTTTCAACCCTGCTTTGTTCATCTGCAACGGTTTTAATACCAACTGACGATCTGAATCCAATTGGGTGGTCTTAAGCAGTCCCAGTAATTGATTGGTCAGTTCGTTCAAAGTTGAGGGATATAGTGGTTCATCACTAAGAGCCTTGTTCATATCAATCAATCGTCTCCCCGCCATTGAAGAAGGTCGAGCTACGCAGAACCTTGCCAGCATTCCGGTTCCTCTAAAGATCGGTTTGGTGTACAGATCCAATGCGGCTTCTGGCTGAATCATCAGATTGATGGTCAAGCGGGCGTTTTGAACATCGACACCCGTATCTCCCACCCGATGATTACGAACTGCACCCTTCCAGATCAATTCATTCAAATCGGCCAAGGTATTGAGCAAATTGTCATTTTGGAAGGCAAAGGAGCCCAATGTTTGACCACCTTCTGCTGAGTTTAAAATCATTGAAGGGTAGCGGCTGAGAACCTGTGCTAGTGACTGGATGGAGAAGTTGCGAGTAAAGAGATCTGGAAGGTATTGCTTCTCACTTTTTGGTGGTTTGAAAGGTTCGGCTTCCCGAATTTCTTCCAGTTCCCGATTCAGATCATGAATGAGGCTGTGATCTTCTTCACTTAGCTTGGACTTTCGTTGGATCCTGGCTAGGGCAGCTTGCCGGTTTTGATAACGCTGTTGCCATTGATCGTGTTGTCCAGCTAGCTTTTTGTACTCTTGGGAATACTGATTACGCAGTTCTTTTTCATGTTGCTCGAGAAACCCCATCAGTTTGTTATCAACGCTGGACTTGCGCTCAGATGATTCAGCCAGGGTCAAGTGAGCAGTATTGATTGGTCCGATCAATTCATCGTTATCGAACCTGCGAACAACATTGACCAAGCCCTGGGTAGCGTAACTGATGGCGGCCTGTAAACTTTGTGCAGCCAAGGCAACAGGCACCCTGACTAGTTCACAAAGTTCACTGATCTGCTCCTGCTGATCTGGAGGTAGAGCCGTGATTGGATAGGAACGACCCTCATGCATTTCCAGTTGGAGTGGAATTGGATCTGTTGACCAAGGTTCTTCTCCAATTTGGATTTGAGCCATTTTCACAATCTTTTGCAGATCCAAATGATTGAAATCTGCTTGGGGAGCAAGTTCATCCAGGTAATTGTTGAGGGTACTCCTAGCCACAGGATCATTAAGATCAAGAACAGGGTAATTTTTACGAAAATCACATGCTGCTTGTCTGTGTAGAATTGTAGCTTTGCCTGTCCGTGCGTCGAAGTTCAGCCAGGGAGGAGGATTTGTTGGGGCATCAAATACTGTCCCGTTCATGCCATTCGGCCAAGACCCTTCGAGCTTCTTGTAGAAACTAGAGAAGCCCCATTTACAGGAGTCATGTTGACAGCCTGCCGTGACATCGCCACTCCTGCTGACTTTTACAAATGCCTTTCCAGGTGGATGTTGCTCATTTTCCGGACATCGCTGAAGCTCAAAAATGACTTCACCACTTTTTTCCTTGCGTTGATGTTCCAAGGAATGTCGCTGCAGTAGTTCTTCAATCAGAGCTATAGACCTTTCATGATCTCCGAAATTGACTGGGCCACTTGACTTGGAATTAGATTTTTGACCTGTGGTGTCCTTTTCTTTTCTTCTAAATTGATCAAAAGCATTTGCTGAATTCATTTGTCCTCCCTGTCTATTAGAGAGGTCTCAGCACATACTTTCAAAGATTCTGGGATACTGAGTATGCGGCACATTCGATGAGGATATCTTGGTAAATCATCCCCCTTACGATTCATTGTACCGGGTAGCCGCATTATTCGCGCTGCATTAAACACGGACTCGTCTATTTTTACCCATTCGTTGTTAAACTTCTCGGCCAAACTCCCCAGAACGTCTTGGACTAAATCTTTGGAACATTGATCGTTCAGTTCATAAAATGGAACCAAAAGATGAGCACCATTTCCAGAATCTAGAACAATTGGCTCCGGACATCCTACTGAGTCAAGGTATCTAAAAACATCAAAGCTTAACTCTATTGCTGCGTTGTGTTGTTCATCGCTTGAAGAAGTCCCAGCCGTTCGAAGAGCATCAAGATCAATTGGAATGTACCGACGTGTGAGCACATCAGCGTCACTGGTGGTCAGTTTTGCATAGGGTTTGGCTCGATTGGCTGACCTACAAAGTAATTGCGGCTTTAAGCAATTTATTGTGCAGTACACACCATCGCTGTTTTTGGCAGCTTCTTCAGAAGCTATGACAAAAGCATCTTCGTCATCAAAGTATCCACTAAAGGTGTTGCCGCGCCTACCTCCAAAGGAAAGTGCTCTTAGTTCAACCACGGCCTCCCTGTCTCCCAACTGAAGAAGGCGAAAGAACTTTCGAAATTGGCCAGAATCAAATTGTAAATTGCTCATACTACCTCCCTTTGCTGCCGCAGTTCCAGTAAGCGCTGTGTGGCTTTTGTAGCCTTTTCGGAATTAGCGTGCTTGTCTGGATGAACCAGGAAGATCAGATCGCGCAGGAAGTCTGCAGGAAGTGTGAGGTTATAATCATGCTCCGTTTTGCGGAGTAAATCACTGAGTACCTTATTTTGACAACCTTTGCAGGGCCAAGCTTCTAGCCTGGTTTTTTCTGTCCAAAAGTAAGATGGACAATATGGGCATAGTCGATTTTCCATTGTTTCGAAAAAACATTGGCTGCAAAGAGTTGCAAAACTCTTGTTTGTCATAAAATTGGTATGACAGTTACTACACGTTTTCTTAATCATATTACCTCGAAAATTCAGGTGTAAGAGTCACTTGAATTTTGCAGTAGGCATTGATAAAATAATCAATGTTTTCTGCTGTTTGTGGACTCTTTGAAAAATTAAAGAAATGTCCCGCTAAGAGAGGCAGCATGAGAACACGTCGACCCAACTGCCCCGCCAGGCGGTTGGGTTTTTTTGTGTTTGTAGAAGAAGTATTACTCTGCAACTTCGATATCGAATCGTGGTCTATGGATAGTTTTGCAGAGTAAATCGAGTGTGGAGTGGGAGATCCATTGTCGCCTACCCAGTTTAGGGTTGGGCCACCGTCACGCAGGATGGATCGGCAATTCGGAGCCGGTTCCTGCGGACGGTGTACTGAGCACCATAAGCCTCGGTTGGTGGCCGCGGCGTAGTCCGCACAAACCGGCGCCGTATTCTTCTCGGGGAAACACTCGGCACCACCCGTGCGTCTGCTCTCAGTAAACAGACTAGTGTTGCATGAAGAACCGTTGCCGCTTGTGACAGCAAGTTTGTTGTCGAAGATACGGTTGCTGTGCCGTGATTGCAAGAGAGTCATTTGGCAATCTCGGCACAACCACCATCTCGAATGTAGCTTTCTAGGCGTTGAGGGTCGACCATCCAATGTCGACCGAATCGTACCAGCGCCTTAGCGTCTTGAAGTTCTTTGGCCCTGTGAAAAATCACATGTCTCAGGGAGAGACCACTGATCTTTTCGTAGTGAGCTTTCTTGAGAAGGGTGGGTTGAAATTCTTTTAAGTCCATAATTCCTCATTGATGGCGTTAAATGATCCGCCAAACGCTTTAGTGCGTTTTGCTGAGGAATATTTTTAGGAACAAAAAGAAAAAAAGTCTTAAACGAGATTTAAACTGTTTAAGTTTCCTATGCCCTTTTACGTAGCCTGGATAAAGTTTGCGAAAAAGATTCCCAACTTATTGGCCCATCACGGTTTTCAAAAATAACATCATCTTTGTCGATAAATTGAATTAATGGGTTAGAATCTTTCATTTCAGTCAATTTTTCCCACACATAGCGTGCCCGTCCCCAAGTACCCTCGTTGTCTTGTTCGTACTCAAGCATGAACTGCAGCATTAATTTGTCGCTCTCTGACAGTGGCTTTGGTTTAAGGGCTCTTTTAACTTTATTGGATTCAAGGAAAATCTTTTTCCAGCGTTCATGGTCAGTCTTCAGAATGTATAAATTGCTTAACTTCACAGTGACAGGCCTCCGAAACCAGAACAACAGTTCTCTAGATTCCTCAGTTGCACTGACTTCCAGTAAGCGCTCAACTTCCGCTTTTGATTTGGGTTCCCAAAAATCCAGGGTTAGCAAAACATAGTGAATTTGTATTTGTCTATGATCAGTGACTTCCAGCAGTTCTCGGAAATTATCTGGATGAATTTGCATAAAGTGATTGCCAAGAATTAAAATCTGTTGAGCAACTTGCCTTACACCCTTCGGAAGATTTGAAACCTCCAATCCCCTTTCATCTGCAGTAGATTTGTGATGACGGATCGCTAATCTTGCGGATGCTCCTTTGGATGTTTCGAGCGCAATTGGTACTGCAGGAACCCCGCTTCCAACCCCCAAGGTCGCGTATATTGGCGCTCTTTCTGACTCAGCCAAACTGATCAGCGTCTTCATGGATTTTCCAGTCAACTCCTCAGCTGCAGTCAATTGGATCAAATTTTCTGGTTTGTTTGCTAAATCCATCTAAGGAACTCCATTGCATTGAGGTGAGTTGTTTATAACCTGCCGGTCATCTTCTCCAAGTCTTCTCGGAGGTGTTCCACATTCAGGTGAGAGTAACGCAAGCTCATGGAAAGCGTTTTGTGCCCCAAAATGGCCGCAATTCTTCGCAAATCCACTCCCTGTTGGGCCAGATAACTGGCTGCTGAGTGCCGTAGATCATGCCAACGAAAGTTTTCGATCTTTGCTTTTTTGAGTGCTTTTGCAAAAGGTGCTTTGAAGTCAATTGGCTGATTTGGGTTCACTCTGGATGGGAACAATAAATTAGTGTCGAGCCGGCGAACTTTTCGATAGTCCAAGAGCAGTTGAACCACCTTCCCAGCCAATGGCAGGATCACAGTGCTGTCGTTCTTGGTCTTGGCAAAGGTCACGGTTTCCTTGCCTTGGGTGAGATCAATATCGTCCCAGGTCAGTGACCAGACATTCATTCTTCTGGCACCCGTTGAGAGGGCCAAAACTACTGCCAGATGAAGGGATTGACTGTCGAAGGCGGTGGCCTTGAGGAGCTTCTGCCGTTCAACATCATCAAGAAAGCGTACTCGGCCAGGGGGCTCTTTGAGCTTCGGAACTTTGGAAACTGGGTTCTCGGTCAACAGCTGCCAATGCCGCATTGCGTGGGAGCAGAGGCTGCTAAAGTTGGCGAGATAGCGATTGACCGTAGCTGGGCCACGATCTCCACGCATCAGTTCATCACGAGCTTCCAGGACAATGGCGGGGCTCAACGCTGAGAGGTTCAACTGACCCAAGCGCTTTTTCCACCAAATCAATTGGGCTTCAACCGTTTCATGACTGCGCAGGCTCGGAACCACCTCGGTCAGGTAACGGTCAACGATCGAAGCGATCGTATGCTTTCGTGATTCAATTACCTGGGCAAATTGACCAGAGCGCATCAGGTCTTCAGTATCTCGAATCCATTTATCGGCTACTTTTCGGTCGTGAAAGGTCCGACTTACCCTCGGGTTACCCTGAATGAAGATTTCAGCTCGGTAACGTGTGCGGGAGTGCTTGATCAACTTACCGTTTTCGTCCCGTTGTTCTTGTGTCTTCCTTTTTGTGATTGTTCCCATTGTTGAACTCACTGAATGATGGTGAATGTCGATGACGAACAATCACAGCATTATACAAAACACAACAGAGTGCAAGATATCTAATCCGTTGATCTAAGAGATTTATGCTTGGCATAAACAGGGATTATATTGATGATTTAAATAAATGGCGTAGCAGAGGCGTAATTTAAGAAAAAAAGAGGCTCAATGGGAGATATTTTTGGATGGCGTAGCAGAGGCGTGATGGTGGCTGAAAGAAACTGCTTTTGGGAGGAATTGATAGAAGTGAAAATCGGAGGAGAAACAGGAATTATCTACATTCTAGTTCAGCTACGTGCAGTTGGAGGATTTCTTTCGAGAGACTGAAAATCCGTGTGTCGCAGGTTCGATTCCCGCTCTGGCCACCATCCTCGCTTCCATACTCCTCCGTAAAAATCAAAAAATAGCTAGCAGATACAGTACTTAAGCCTAATTCTGGCCTTTTCCCAATCCATCTTCGTCAGCTCTATTCCGCTCAAATCCATTAAAGATTGTTGCCCTTTCTGTTGCCTTTTTTCAGAAATTAGATTCTAATAGAGAAAAGGGCAACAAAAATTCAGGAGATTGAAATGCAGTCTGGGTTTGCGGGGAAGAGAAAGCTGAGCAGCAAGGAGTGTGAGAGCGCAAAAGCAGCCGAAAAACTATTCAGCCTTGGTGATGGTTTTGGGCTCTTCCTGGATGTCTTCCCGAATGGCTCCAAGCGCTGGAGATATGTCTACCGCTGGAAGGGTAGACAAAAGAAACTCTCGCTGGGGATGTTCCCTCAGGTCAAGCTCGCCGAAGCGCGTCAAATGCACGAGGAGGCAAGAGTTGCCCTGCAGGCAGGGGATGACCCGTCTCAGCTGCAAATAAGCGCAGCTCAGAAGAAAAAGCAGGCCCTCCGGGAGAATAAGGAAGCAGACCTGCTCATCCAGCGTGAGCAGGAGCAAGTGGAGCTAGCCCGTCAAGGACGCTTTGACACCGTAGCGCTGGAGTGGCTCGAGAAACAGTCTCCACGGCTGAGCACAGGTCAGTACAGGAGAACCCTAAATACGCTGAAGGCCGATATTTTTCCAGAGATTGGGCATCACCAAGTCGATCAGATCTCAATGCGCATGCTCGTTAAAGCCCTGCAGCGCATTGAAGATCGTGGATCTCTGGATATGCTCCGCAGGGTCCGGGGTCGTTGTGAGAAGATCTTTGCCTACGCCCAAGCGTTGGAGCTCTGCGACCACAACCCCGCGCTCAACCTCAAACACACGCAGGTGTTTACTCCGCATGTTGGTGATCACCACAGATTCTTAAGGCTGGAGGCGCTCGGTCCCTTCTTGAGAGCGCTGGACAATTATGGTGGAAAGCGAGGACGCCTGACCAGGCTCGGGCTTAAACTGCTGATACTCTTTGTTTGTCGCAGCAAGGAGCTCTTCGAGGCGCGCTGGGGGGACTTTGATCTGGATAGGAGGGAGTGGCTGATCCCTGCAGAGCGAATGAAGATGCGCCGGGATCACTTGGTCCCGCTCTCCTCTCAGGCACTGGAGTTGCTGAGCCAGCTCAGGCAACTCAGTGGGCCCACAGGGTTGTTGCTGCCAAATGAACAGCCCGGCAAGAGAGGTATCTCCAACATGACCTTTAACCGCGCAATTAAGCGGATGGGGTGGTTGGACAAGATGGTACCTCATGGCTTCCGCAGCACATTCAGTACGGCCGCCAACGAATCTGGACTGTGGAGCAGTGATGCGATCGAGCGCCAGTTGGCTCATGTCCAAAAAAACAAGGTCCGCGCTGCCTACAACCGAGCAGAGTATATTCAGGAGAGGCGAGAGCTGATTCAATGGTGGGCGGATCAGCTAGACTTGGTTCAACAGAAAAATTGACCAGCTGGCCGGTAGCGGCTCCTGATGCAATCGAGAGGGCTCGGTTCTTTTTGAAGAGTTTTTTTGAAGCACTTACTTAAGCGAACAAAAATAATGTCAGTTGTAAAACTGCAAGATGTCGCCGATGAACTGGGTAAACCAATCGCAACCATACTTCGGGAAGCACACTCTGCGGATTTAGCGGTATGGTTTCCTGCGCAAGCTCTGCAGGAGCAATTGGATCGTGAGCTGAAGGCTCCCGCTTCTGGCAGTGAAGATGAAATATTTGGAAGGGTTTATAGAGAGCTGGGGTTGAGAAATCGTTACAGGTTTTTACCGATGAGGGCAATTTCTCCAGAGAGCTTGAGCACTGAAGCTATTAAACTCCCCCAACTCCCGGTGCCTGCCTTGGGAGAGGGGAAGATTAGAGAATTTGAAGAGATTGGAGAAATCTCCGGTTGGCAGAGGCACGCTGAAATCTGCTCTATTGAAGATCAAGCAGACCGTTTGTTCAGTCTGCTTCCCCTTCATCAACTTGAGATAAGGAGCAAAAAGTTAATCAAAATTTCTCATCTGGGTGCGCTTGATAGCCAGGAGTCAGATACGGCGAAGATCATTAATTGGTTCCCATTTTGTCAATTTAAAGTTGGCGTTGAATCTCTCGTGATTAAGCTGGCTGATGAAGAATGGCTAATGGAATCGTTGAGATTTGGTAAAACTCTCAGGAAGAAAACAGAGCCAGTAACCGAATCAATTGATCAATGCCAACTTGGAAATCCTGAGCAAAAACAAGAGGCAATATTTGGAGAAACCTACAAGCCTCTGAGGGATCTGCTATTTAGAATCGTCAACGATAAAAAATGGCACAAGAGGAAGCGCATTGAAGCATTTTGGGTAGTGATTCGAAGTGAGCTTGGAAAAGAGAAGCTTCATCAGCGTAAATACGACAATGAAGAACAGATTCTGCTTCAATGGGATGCCAATACAGACATAAGTGATGAAAAAGACAGAGCTTTTTTCTGGAAAGATGCTAAAGGCAGGGAGAGAAGGTGTGCAAGAGCAACCCTCGCAAACTATCTGACTCAACTTGCAAGACACCACAAGGAATTTAATAGTTACCAAGCTTAAAGCCCGAGAAATTTACTCAATCTATCAGTTCTAAAACGAAGCAACAGATTGAGTCGAAGCCATTTTGGAGACAATACACCTCCAACTAGGCCTTAAAGTTGTGAAAATCAAATTATTGCTAGATTGAATTCAGTACCAATTTGATCCGCTTGCAGGTGCCTTATAAGTTCAGCTTGATGGGCAACCGAATTCTTCGAGAGCCGCTTTGCTGAACTAGGTACAGCGGGTCTCCTATCTTCTACCGCAGATTTGAAGTGCAGGGTGGTCAGTATGGACTGATAGTGCGACAGCAGGTCTTCAATTTTGAATCCCCGCTGTTTTTCTCAGAATCCTGAATGAACACTGGAGGCCGGCTTCTCCTTGCAAAGTGTCTTTCATGCGCAACTTTCAGTAAAGTTTACCTACTTGGGTTGTTCTCCTTATCAAATGAGACATAGAGCCAGAGAAGTTATTTTTTTCTCCCTGCAAGACCTCGCAGTCCAAATCGATTCACCCGATCTGAATGTGGAAGCCGAGGACATTTTAGTTTTAAAGAATACTGGTACACGAAGTCTACGAGGAATGCTGGAGGCAGGATACTTACCGATTCCGAAAAAATTAGCCAAAGCAGGAGGCAAAGACATGGTGGAGATCTAGGATACCAGTATGTCCGGGGCTACTTTGGAACTATTGTGTTCCATGTCATCCTTGTAACAGAGCTTGGTGGCCTGCTGGCCTTGCTCCCAATGCCCCAAGCCCAGAGGAATCAAACTGACTGATTTGCTTCCCATGACATTCATATTCCAACAGAAAAATTAAGCCTACCACGAAGGATTGAATCCAGTAGCTGAGGCTGTCAAGAAATTTAAGTTTCAGGAGAGGTTTAGGAAGACTTCAAACTCAGACTTACTCACTTTCAGTGCCCAATTCAGAGAACATCAAATTTGACAGTACAAGCTTCTATCTTTAGATTAAGGTTCTCTGATACATTTAGTATCAGACATAACGGAATGTCGAGAGGTTGTGTGGTGTGGGTGAGCTCAATGCTCTTCCAGCTTAGAGAAAGATAAGATCAGGCGAAGTTCTTATCGCAATAGAATTCTGATATCGTGACGAGTTCTATTTTAGACCAGGCTGCTACACTCGGTATTTTCACAAAAATATTAATCTCCAAATGGAGATTTCATAGCTGATCGTTCGAAAGATGCGGGAGGCTGTTCAAAAGGAGAAAGTTATGATAAGCAAGACAAGGAATTTGATTGGTTTTGGAATTCTACTCGTTATGAGTTTTGTTGCAACCAAAGCAGTAGCAGCTGACGCGATTTGCTATAACTGCCCCCCACAGTGGGCGGATTGGGCTTCGCAATTGAAGAGTATCAAGCAAAACCTTGGGTATGACATGCCCCATGATAACAAGAATTCGGGTCAAACGCTTTCACAACTTTTAGCTGAGCAAAGTAGCCCAGTCGCTGATGTTGCCTACTACGGTGTCTCTTTCGGTATTCAAGCTTCTGAAAAAGGAGTAGTTGAAGCATACAAGCCGATGCACTTCGATGAGATCCCAGAAGGTTTGAAGGATAAAGATGGCAAGTGGTTTACCATCCATTCCGGTACACTTGGGCTTTTCGTGAATATTGATGCATTGGGTGGCAAGCCGATCCCGAAATCATGGAAAGATCTGCTGAGCCCTGACTACCGAGGAATGATTGGATATCTTGACCCCTCATCAGCATTTGTAGGTTATGCCGGAGCGGTAGCTGTAAATCGAGCCTTTGGTGGTACACTTGAAAATTTTGATCCCGGAATTAAGTTTTTCAAGGACTTGGCAGCAAACGACCCGATCGTTCCGAAACAAACTTCATATGCAAGGGTTCTCTCAGGCGAAATCCCAATTTTATTTGATTATGATTTCAACGCCTACCGTGCAAAATACAAAGACAAAGCTAACGTTGCTTTTGTAATTCCGGAGGAAGGCACTGTAGTAGTTCCTTATGTAATGAGTTTGGTGAAAAACTCACCTCATCCAGAAAAGGGTCGAAAAATACTTGATTTCATAATGTCCGATGAAGGACAAAAAGTTTGGGCTAACGCATTTCTGAGACCTATTCGTGCATCAGCGATGTCAAAGGAAGCAGCAGCAAAGTTCCTTCCAGCCTCTGATTATTCCCGCTCCACTCCTCTTGATTACGCAAAAATGGCTGCAGTCCAAAACTCATTTAAGGAGCGTTATCTCAACGAGGTCAGATAAGATCGAAAAATTTGCTGTTCAAACTAATTCTCAAATGAACACAAATTGTCACTATGATCCGTCGAGAATATCCTAGATACTTTCTGCTGATTTTGCCTGCAGCGCTTATCTTCACAACCTTCTTCTTTGTGCCAATGACAAGACTAGCAGTTGTTGGCGCCACTGGTGACGAGGGGGCAGCTAGTTACCTCAGTATTATACAAACCCCTCGTCATTTTGAGAGCATGGTAGCGACGGTTTTGCTCTCAATCGGAGTAACCGCCTTTGCTCTCATAATTTCCACGATTGCTGGATTATTTCTTGTTCGTAATCGATTCCGTGGTAGTGAGACATTAGTCTCACTACTGACATTCCCACTTGCATTTCCCGGAGTAGTCATTGGGTTCATGATTATTCTCTTAGCTGGAAGGCAAGGTTTAATTGGTGGCATCAGTAATTATTTGATTGGTTATAAAGTTGTTTTGGCTTATTCGATGTGGGGACTTTTTCTTGGATATTTATATTTTTCGATACCTAGGGTTATTTTAACTATTATGGCTTCTGCTGAGAAGCTTGACCCAGCTCTAGAAGAAGCTGCTCGTTCTCTTGGTGCATCATCTTGGGAAGTGATAGTTGACGTTATTTTGCCAGCCCTCAAGCCCGGGTTGATTGCTTCTGGAGCTATCTGCTTTGCTACCTCAATGGGTGCATTTGGTACTGCTTTCACGCTAGCAACAAACATAGATGTGCTTCCAATGACGATTTATACTGAGTTTACTTTGAACGCTAATATTGCGGGTGCTGCAAGCTTGTCAATCATATTGGGAATAATTACCTGGGTTGCACTATTGTTAGCGAGAAGCCTCTCAGGTTCAACAGTTGCCGCCTCCGGATAAAAAGTAAATATGCGCCGCCCCAAAATCTTTTATGGGCAATTGTTTTTCACTCTTGTTGTATGTGCATTTCTGATTGTACCTGCTATTTTATCTGCATTAGCTGGGGTAACAGAAAATTTTTTCGTAGGTTTGAAAAGTGGTTTTACTTTTCGTTGGATTATAGAAGTTTGGGAACTTTATTCTGAAACAATATATCTCTCGCTGCTAATTGCTGTATTTTGTCTAATAATTAATCTTTTTATAGGGGTTCCAGCAGCATACTCGTTAGCTAGAATTGGTGGGAGAACCGCTCGAATTGTTGAGGAAATGATTGTGTTGCCAGTTGCTATACCTGGGCTGGCAATCGCTCTTGCGTTAATTATTATGTATGGAGGTTTTCGTGATTTTAGAACTAGTTGGTCATTTATTTTAGTTGGACATGTGCTCTACACACTTCCATTTATGGTTCGCTCTGTCCTAGCGGTCTTGACAAGTACCAACTTTAAAATACTTGAGGAGGGGGCTGCAAGCCTGGGAGCGCCTTTCTGGCATCGTTTTATCAATGTTGTATTGCCCAATGCCAAGCCAGGGATACTGGCTGGCTCATTGATGGTAATTACTCTGTCTGTTGGAGAATTCAATCTTACTTGGATGCTACATACACCAATGACAAAGACATTACCTGTTGGCTTGGCAGATAGTTATGCATCAATGCGCCTAGAGGTTGCTAGCGCATACACCTTGGTCTTTTTCGTAATGATTGTACCACTATTGATTGCCATGCAATTGCTAGCTAAAAGCCAGCGCCACCCAAAAAAACTCATTCAAGACGAGGATGCCCATTGAATGAATCATTGATTATGAAGAGATAGCCTATGAGTTCAAATGCAACCGCAGTGACACTTCATAAGTGTGCGAAAACTTTCGAAGATGGGACACGGGCCTTAGATCCCGTGGATTTAGCAGTCGAAGGTGGGGAAACTGTGGTTCTTCTTGGGCCTTCAGGTTGTGGTAAAACGACATTATTGCGAATTGTGGCAGGACTTGAAAATCCAGACAAATCCGGAGAGGTCTGGTTCAACAATGATGATGTGACTGGGTTACCTATCGAAAAGCGAAACGTCGGGATGGTATTTCAATCCTATGCGTTGTTCCCAAATATGACAGTTGCAGAAAATGTGGCTTATGGGCTTCGAGTACGGAGAATGTCAAAGCCTGAAATAGAAGCTAGAGTTCTAGAAATGCTGAAGATGATGCGTATCACTGAACTCTCAAACCGGAATATCGATCAACTTTCAGGTGGTCAACGTCAAAGGGTTGCGCTCGCTCGAGCAATTGCTGTGAGACCAAGGGTTCTGCTTCTGGATGAACCGCTTACAGCTCTCGATGCACTCCTGAGGGAACGTCTGAGGGTTGAAATTGATAGTCTTTTGCGAAGTCTTGCGATTACCTCCATCTATGTGACACATGATCAAGCCGAAGCAATGGCTCTGGGTGATCGTATTGTAGTAATGTCCAAAGGTAAAATTGTGCAAACAGGTTCGCCAAGAGAAATTTACAATACCCCTAAAAACTCTTTTGTAGCTGACTTTATTGGAACAGTGAATAGGATACCTTCTGCAATGATTAACGGAATAGGCACTAAAAAAGATCATGATTTTGTATTTCGCCCAGAGGATGCCGAAATCGTTGAGAAGTCTTCCGCCCAATTCAATGGAAAGGTTGTAAATTCATTTTTCTTGGGAGACAGGATTCGCTTGATTGTCGATTGTGGTACAACTGAGCACATTACTATTGAATCATTTCAGCGAGATGTGATTGAAGAAGGGGATGAAATATCAATTCGTGTTCATCAAGACAGATTTTTAGAAATTAATTGAAAAGTCATTAAATTTATGATTCTGGCACAACTGACAGACACACATATCCGCTCAGGAAGACAGGTAGCCTATGGTCGCGTTGATACGTGCTTAATGCTTGAGAATGCAGTTGCCCATATTAATAATTTCAGACCCAATGTAGAGGCTGTCATCGTTACTGGTGACATTACGGACAGGGGGGAGCTAGAAGCGTTTCACGTATTTCGGGAAATCATCAATGAATTAGTCCCACCATGGTATGTCGTTCCAGGCAATCACGACAGTAGAGAAAATTTTCTAGAAGCGTTCAAAGATTGCTATTATCTTAAGAATAGTTCTGATTTTATACACTATTCTGTTGATGATCATCCTGTAAGACTTATAGGTTTTGATACAACTGTTGAAAATAAACCTTATGGCTTTTTGACAGAGGAAAGACTCCTGTGGCTGGATAACTGTTTGGCAGAAAAAACCCAGAAAACAACGATACTGTTTCAGCATCATCCACCATTTTGCACAGGTATCAATCACATGGATGTGCAGAACTTGATCAATGGAAAAGAATTAATTCAATTGCTTACATCCCATAGACAGGTGCGACATGTGGCTTGTGGTCACGTTCACCGGGCATCTGAAGCATGCATTGATGGTGTTGGAATAAGTATCGCACCCAACGCTGCACATTCCACAACACTGGATCTTGATCCAAGTGGTCCATCATCTTTCAGCATGGATCCACCAGCCATTCGTATTTTTCGAGTTGATGCTGAGGGGTATCTCACAAGCCATCTCAGTTACCTGGGAAATTTTGATGGTCCTCACCCTTATTTCAATCCTGATGGAAAATTAGTAGGGTGAACTAAAAAAATTTGTTTAACACGTGACACTTAACTTCCTTGAACAGTGAGCAATTCATACCGGAAGTGTTCTCTCATCCAACCTCTCGTTCATTTCCCCTCCACAAATAACTAAAAAGATAGCTGCACCAAAAGCACGCGCTCCTGTTTTGGCGTAGTAAGCGAGTCCTCTCAAAGTTACACTTAGAGAAATGTGATCGCCAGAGATCAATGGTGGTGACACCATGTCTCAACGATTGTCGAAGATTTCTACTTGCAGGACTGGAGCGAGATAAATCGACATACTGCTGGAATTTGATTCCTTTCTCCAACTATCCCTAAAATGCTACGAGCGCCGCTTTATACCCACACCATAAAGATCCTATTGAACATTTGTTGATTGGCTAATCACTCGAACATCAAATTATTGTGATCACTAGAGATCAGACGATTCAGGACTAAGAGTTTCCGTTCTAATAGGATGGCTCTCTGCACTCAGTGAGGAACTACTGAGCAGTAAGGCTTAGGATGCAACAGAGCGCTATTTGAGTTGTCTTACTGAGGTTGAGGTTGAATCTACTCAGAACCTTTAACTCGCAGAAGAGTTGCCTAAGGGATCTTTGTTGAAATCAATTCGCTTCAAGAGGATCAGGCTTGGGATACGAAATATTGAGCATTGGGTAATTTTTAGTTGAGCTAATTTGAAGCAATGGAACCTGGCAAAGCCACTCAGATGGGATTTGATTGGCTAAGACTTGCTCAGCATCTCAGGAAACGACTAATTGAAAGCTTCTCTACCAAACAGCCGCACAATCACGGTGGATTTTTCAAGGTTATGGCTGTTATCCACTTTGTAGCTCACACCATTTTGTCTCTGTCATCGCAACTTTGATAAAGCCAATGTTATGCCTTCAAAAAATGCTCATACTTGGAATCCCTGCAGGCCGGCTTCTTCTATTGGAAAGGTGTTCGATGTGTTGCCTTGGATTCTCGCATGATGCATTGACCTTTAGAAGAAGTCGGTGACATTACATTTCTAATTCCTACCAAAGTTTATTTCACGGCGGGACTATAGCGTTCTCACTCCGGGATTATAGTCTGATTGAATGCTTACAGTTCATCAATCACAGCACCCACGTGCTGCGATCTGTTTACCCAAAAGGAGCTGTTCATGTCCGAGAGACTACTCACCCTATCCCACGTTGAAGATCAGACAGGTTTTCGAAAGTCAAAAATTTACGAGCTGATCGCTGCAAAAGAATTTCCCGAACCGATCCACTTCGGCCGGGCCGTCCGTTGGCTGGAGTCAGAGGTCCAACTTTGGATCAAACAACAGGTCCGAACTCATAGAAATTCAATCTCCTGAGCTTTATCTCACCCTTTAGACAATGCAGGACGTTTTGATCTGCAAGTACTCGATCCAATAGAGTGCTTCTGGTTTGTATAAATTTAAAATTTGGAGATGCGATGGCTGGGCGTAAACCTGCGGAAGAGACTGTAACAAGACATGACGTGGTATGGTGCCGTTTTCTCTGGGACAATTATATTACAAAAAAGAAAATCAGGGAGATCTTGGGGTGGGGTTGGCGAAAGCTAGACAAGATCATTGAGTATTATGAATTTCCTGAGCGACCTGCGAGTGCTTGTCGCCATCAAGTCAAGGATTTTGAAGGTTGGGTCATTTATTACGGGACTTTTTCCAAAGGAGAGCATGATCCTCCTCCAATTGAAAAGTATTACAGGATGTACGATCTTCAACAGCTAGAGAGAGCCAGACGTCTTGAATTTGCCAAATTAATGATGCTCAGTGATGAGATAGTACGCTTCGTGAGGGAATTTCTTAAGCTACTTGGCACCTCAGCAGAAGAGATCGCTGCAACCAATGACATTTCTGTATTGCAAAAAAAATGGAGGTATTATCAGAAACCCCTGAAAATGCTGATGAACTTACTTAACAACCAAGCTGAGCTCTTTGGGCCGTTTGATGTTGAGCAACCTGCCAAAAAAGATTCCGATATTTACTCTTCAGCAAAGCACACCATTGATATTTCCAAACACCTGGATTTGCAAATGAAAATCCTTGCCCAGCTTCGTCATTCAAGAGATTTGATCTTGAAAAAATGACTCCACCACGCGGGTAACTCTCCGACTAGTTTTAGCCACTGATATTCGCTTAACGTGTAAGAATACCGGGGCTTCAATTTAAGTGGGAAGCGCCCTTCGCAACCTATGAATGCCCAAGCTCAGGGCTAATCACTCGATCCCTGCTGAGAACCTTTTGACCACGAGGCATAATGTCTGGCCTCATGCCTAAGATCTTCAAAGAAACCTCCCCAGTGTGTGCAAATACGCGCTATTTTTTCAATTTATAACCTAGTGAAATAATATAAATTATTGATATAATTACATAAAAAATTTAAAAAAGGGATGCAAAAGGGGATCTGAGATTTTTGAGGCAGGAAAACACAAAAAAACAATCTCAAAAGGGGATGTGAGGCAGATTCAAAAATTCCCTGCTATCTTAGGATTTGTGTGGGATTGGAGAGATTTTCAGGTGTTTTCGTGTTTGTCTCAAAAGGGGATGTGAGGCAGATTCAAAAATTCCCTGCTTTCCGAGGACTTGAGTGGGATTGGAGAGATTTTCAGATGTTTTTCATGTTAATCCCAAAAGGGGATGTGAGATTTTCAGTTGTCATCTGGCAGAGAACCTCACAGTTATTGTAATTCAAATGAAAGACTGCAGAAATTATAGGTACTGACTTGGAATTTTTCCCTAAAACATGGGGCCTTCAGATGAAGCCAGTAAAGTGGATCCCTATCAAGATATCCATGCCCAAAGCAGGGTCGCCAAATGAATTTGATTACTGCGTTGGGATAAGTAAAAAAGTTTTACAAACTAAGCATGTGTCCCACTCATGTCGTCAGTTACAAAACTTTTCAAGATTGAAAGGGAAATTCCAGGAGGTATTACGAGGTCTCTGTTATGGCGTCTCTGAAGCCCAGAGAACGCCGACTTCATTAAATTTCACCCGCAGCTGCCCCTAAAAGAATCCTGGTGAGCTTAACGCCCACTGAAAGAGCCGCCTTGCAGTGCACCGTGGAAGGCATCGTTTTTTGTATAAAACTTTATCATCAAGTGATTGTGACAACTCCCACAGAAAACATGTTTGCCAGCGTTTGTACTGTGTCTATATCCCCCGTTATTCATGTAAACTCTGCAAGCATAGCATGAACCGGTATGGTATGTCGGTTCATATCGTTTACAGCTCTTTTTCAGTGATCTCAGGCTGATTGATTTGGTGAAGCAGGTTGATCTCTCATGACTCTTCAGCTGAATTCTTCTTTTACCTTTTGTGGAGAGAGAAGATCTTAGAAAAATTGCGGATTCAATCCTTCTGGATCTTTTCTCTTGAGCAGAGATCTTTTGATGTAAGATGTAGTGACAATCTTAGCAAAAATTCTGAATCCCTCGATTGGTAGCATGCTGAAAAGCGTTCTTTCTAATGAAGAATCCGCAGCTAAAGCAAGTCTCGGGATGCTGTGAGAGAAGGTAATTGGGGCTTGTGAGAAAAATTGATTCCATCCTTTTTACTAGTTTTGATTTTGAGCACATATTTTCACCTGGAGCTGGTAATTCCTTGAAAAAATATTGATCAAACTGCTCCCCAAATGCTTCAGTGGGGAGCACTTGTTTAGATCAAGCTGAGTCTGTTAAGATTCTTTCGCTTAAAGATCAACCCTCTTCAGTCCGCTTTCGCCTCCTGAGATTTTCAACAATTCTCTCTCCGTGACGACTGGAATCCAATCCTGAAACTCTGCGGTTTAAGGATTCCCGATGCCTCATGAACTCTTGTTCGCTCATCGCTCTGCGATTCCTCTGTCGGATCCGCTGGAATCGCAAATCTGAAGAATCATCATCTCGCTCACGCCTTTGGGGTTGTGGAAAAGCGGACAGGTTGATCACTTCCTCTTTCTCCACCAAGCCAGCTCCAACGAACTCTTCAGACTCCAGGCGGTAATCTTGGCCGGCTCCCCGAGCAGGAAAGCTTTCCAGTTTCGCATCAAGTAGAGTCTTCAGCCATGCTTGAGCCTCTTCCACTGGGAGTTGCTCTGTGTCTTCTTTTGAGCTCCTGGCGAGCGCATCAAAGGAGTAGCTCTCCACCAGCTTTGTGAAGACTTTGGCGAAGTTTTCACTTCTTGAGAGATACTCCAGTCCAGCCAGCTTTCCGTCTATAGCAACGAGGATCCCTTGCTGCCCTTCGATGAGCTGAAAGGATTGGGTGTAGTCTTCAAGGTTCTGTTTTTTGCCTTCATAGACATCACTCATGGCAGAAGTCTCTGATGGGATTTCGAAGCATGACTGGATACTTGCGATATCATCCCAGACCTCACCCTGATTGGAGCGATGCCCCATCCCCTTCTTGAGAGACTCGTGCACATTGCGCATTTTCCCGGATTTTCCGCGAGCAAACATCATGTGCTCAGAGGCTTTGAAACGGCGAGCTTTCATGGCCTCTTTGGCAGCTGCACGCTCCTCATCGGCTCTCAAATTTTCACTTTGCTCCTCACGACCAAAGAAGCCTCCCTCCATTCGGTACGGGGGATAGTTTCTCCTGGGACCTGAATAAGACCAACGGCCCTGCTCCGTGCAGCTAACAGGGATCTCCATCTTGGCCTCAGGTGGGATGAGCAGAGTGGTATTGAGGACACGGTTCTGCTTGGCTCCGATGAGCTCTTCTCCATCGAGAATCAAGACGAACTGCTCAGAGTGGTTTTTCAGGAACAGCTCAGGGACAGATCCAGACTCCGAGATCTCGGTGATCTCAATCCACTCCTTCTGTAGGGCCTCAGCAAGCATGACATACTCCTGCTTGGCTTTCAGTCCGCTCAAGAGTGGAAAGACAGTCAAATTGTTGAAGTGCTGTGGCTCAGTGAGCTTGAAGTGCTCTAGGGTGAATTTTAGGAATTCATTCATAGGTAGTACTCCATCATGGATTGGAAAAGTTGGACTTCATGAAGCGACGAAGAGTACGCAAGCAGCTCCGTTGAACAAAAAAGATATCCTCTTCCTTGCTAAGCGAGCGCTTTGATTGGGAGCAAAAGCTTTGGGCTCAAGCATAGGCTCCCAGGATGGCCTCGGCGATTCGCTCTCCTCCGAACTCAGAGGGTTCAATCACAGAGACCTGGCTGTAACACCGCGGATCCTCACAGACGATCCGGAGATCGATAACCTCCAGTTTGCGCCTGCTGGCCTCCTCGGTGATCACATCGTTAAAAAAGCGGATCGCCAGCAGGACCTCCTCGGCTACGGGTAGCAGATCAGCAGGCAATCTCTCTAATGGCATCTTGTTGTAAATCGTACAGATCCGAATCAATGAGGGAGCGTAGACCTCCATCAATCTGTCGAGAACCAGACGATATCTACTCTGAAATCCCAGGACAAATGGGCTCAGTTTCTTCAGCGCGTGGCAGACCTTCTCTGAGTCTTCTGAGAGGACAAAGCTGCTGTGCAGCGCGTCGTTGCCTCCGACACTCAGAACTGCAGCAGTTCCTGCCTCTACCGACTCTGGTATTTGTCCTAACGCTCCCTGGCTGGTGTGACCATCTTTGGCGAGCAGTCGGACAGGTTTGGCTGTGAGTCTCCGCAGTTTATCCGAGACGCTATTTCCATCGTCAACGTAGGCTTTATTGTCGAGAATAGAGTCTCCAATCAGGTCAAATGATTGAGGACTTGAGAGATTAGTTTCCATAAAATAATAATTTTATTACAAAAATTGAAAATAAAATTGCGTTCTTCAGAACTTCAAATTTCGAAGCTTGCGGAGTCAGAAATGAATTAATGTAAGTTTTCAGCCAACGTCCATGTAAACGTTGGCTTGGCTATATCAATCAGGGAGCCGTTTCAAAATGAAGCTCCAGCCTCAGGTGCCGGTTCTAGGGGGGTGATGTTGCCTTGAGATTCTTGGCCGAATCGCATCCATGTTGAGCTCCTTCATCAGGGAGAAGTCACGTTTCTCAGAACGATATTCCATCTCATTGAGAGAATCTTTTCGCATCCTCAGCTGTACATTCTTGCGGCCGCGCTCACTGATCTCAAATCCAACGCGATAGCCGATTGTCTTCAGCTCTTCAAGAATCCAAGAGGTATTTGGAATTCCCTGGCAGAAGCGTTCAAGGTAGTTGAACTGCGTTCTGGCATACTGGGTCGCATCAGCATAGGCACGATCTCGATTCAGTTGCATACAGCGATGGAGGATTTGGTTTCTCCAGTGACCAGCGACCAATTGTGCCAGCTCAGTATCCCTGGATTGACTGCTATTGACAGCTCCCCTGGCAAACTCGATATCAAGCGTAATTTCATCAGTACGTTGATTCATCTCGTTGCCAGTAACCCTGTAGGTGGAATCCAACACCAAAGGAATGCCTGAGCCTACCTCCCCTTCAGGAAGAGTGACAACGAAGACCAGTGACCGCTTGGCTTGGCTGATGAGCGAACCAAGTACAACCTCCAATCCAGTTGATTTTGGCATGGTGCCGTAGCGCCCTAATAACTCGACTCGGACACCTTCTGGACCGCTAAGGCTAACTCGAACATCCTCTAAGACAGTCTGACGGACTTCACCTAGCTCTCCCATCAGGACTTCGGCAATCTCCTGAGGATGTTCTGCATCATGCAGCCTTCCTCCACCAGCTTCAGCCATTTTTTCGAGCCACCTCATTTCATAGTTGTCACTGAAGCCGACACAGCTGGTGCTCATCCCGAGCTCACGCATTTCAGAAACATGCTCACAGAGTTTATCCACATCGAGAAGGCCCTCATTGGCTCGGCCGTCACTCAGGAGGATCAGGTGGTGGACATATTCCTCGTCTTCTTCCATCACCTCGCTTAGCTGCTTGGCACCCTCAAACCATCCCCCGGACAGATTTGTCATTCCCCGGGTTTGAATTCCAGATATCTGCCGCCGAGCAAGGTCCTTCCCCTCATCGCTCATGGTTACTTTTTGAAGCACAACCTCAGTGAAGGAATCAAAGGTGACCACAGTGAGGACGTCCTCCTCACTGAGTAACTCGGCAATTGCCAAAGCTGTCTGCTTGGCAGTCTGCAGCGGCTCTCCGTGCATGCTGCCGGAGGTGTCCAGCACCAGCGCTAAATTAATCCGAGCCTCCTGCTCATTCTCCTCGCGCACCATCTTCGGCGCCTCCAGTTCGCAGACTACGTGTCGCACACTCTGCCCTCTGTACCAGGCAAGCTTGCGCTCCAAATGTGCTGAAATCTTCAGAGTCTGTTCAGTCATCATCCACTCCTGTGAGGATATTACGGATTAACTCACCCGCACGTTCCATGCGAGCGAGGGTGAGGTCGTCAGGGTCTTTCAAGTGCAGCTCAATCCCTGGAGTAATCTGGATCACTTTCCAGGTCCTGGCCCTGCGGTAGCTGCTTTCAAAGTTCGGGTGCTCTGAGTTGTCCAGTTTACTGATCAGCTTGTTCATCGGGTTCGACAAGGATTCATCTCTCAGGGATTGATCCATCTTGAGAGATTTTGGCAAATAGCTCTCACCGGCCTCCCTTGCTGTCAGGGGTAATGATTCGGCAGAGAATTTCTCTTTTCGACTAAGCGATGACACATCTGCTATGTCCTTTTTCCGACGCACAAAAGTTGGGATATTCAGTTTCTCCATCTTCATCGAAGATGGCTCGAAATCCTCCTGTACAGAGTCGAGGTAGTTCCGAGCGCTGGACTTGCCCTTTGGCTCGACCCATGTCTCAAGCAACTGTCGTATTTCTTCTGGGCTTGCTACGTTGAGTCGTGCCTGGATTTCATCCAGCTTCAAGTTTCCCTTCAACACTGAGATCAACTTGAGGCGGTCAAGGTGAATTTCGCTGTAGTCTGCCCCTCTGCCTCTTTTGAGAGGCTTTGGAAGAAGGCCTTGGCTAATATAATAGCGAATAGTTCGAGCGTCGAATCCAGTTAGTTGGACCAGCTCGCTCATACTGTAAGTACGTTCCGTCATGGGTATCTCGATCAAGAAAACACGATCGAAAGATACTAAATCATTAAATCGACACTGTCAAGATATGCTCAAGATAAGACTACTGTCGATTTAAAGTCATTTAAATCTACAGGTTCCGGTGTAGATCTGGGAGGAGCGTAGAGGGAGTAGGATGGCAGGGATCAATTCTTTTGCTGAACTCCAGCATCGTAGGGTGGCAGAACTGCTCGTACTTATTAGAGGAAAACACTCCCTAAAAGCTTCTCCCAAGTTGGAGGAGCGTAGTCCAGTGTGAGTGATCATTGGTTGTTGTGGGATGATTAAAATGTAGAAGTTAATGCTTGCGTCTTTAAATTATTAACTATAATTATAGTAAAATTTAATTTGATTCTCTATTCGTCCATATCTCAACCGGAGAAAAGAAATGGCCCACACCACCCGATCTAATCTAACCTCTAACATGAAGGAGCCATGGCACCAGTTCGGTGATCATCTCCCTAACGCATCTGTTGAGGGCCTGCTCGATAACCCAAATTACAACTACAGAGTAGTCAGCCACCCCCTGGAAGGAGCCGGTGGACTGAGAGCCACCAAAAAACATGGTCTATGGAGAGAAGACACTGGTGAGCTGCTTGGGGTAGTCTCCCCAGACTATGAAATCGTCCAGAATGAGGTAGGCCTGAGGTTTTTTGAACCACTAGTTGCCAAGGGCTTGGCCTCGATTGATACGCTTGGCCTTTTCGCAGGGGGCAAGCGCTTCTGGATTCTGGCTCGAATGAACCTCACCCCGGTTGAGGTGCTTGAAGATGACTTGATTGAGCCTTATCTGCTCTACACACAGGGACACGATGGCCACTCTGCAATTCGTATCCAACCAACCTCGGTCCGGGTGCTCTGTAGCAACACGATCAGCTGGGCTCTCCAATCTTCAGAGACCCCAAAGTTCAGAGTGAGCCATCAAAGAGGTGTCTCTGAGATAATTGACGAGTTGCGTCGATACTACCTTGATTCCATGCAACTCTGGAAGTGCACTTCCGATAGCTACAGCCGCCTGGTGGAGCGAAGAAACCTCAACGTAGGTAAGTACTTTCAACAAATCTTGCTCTCCCAGAGCTTAGCTGATGAACATACATCCCTGCGAAATAAGCATATGAAACTCCAGCTCAACAAACTCTGGCAAGCTTATGAGCGCGAAGCTCAGTGGTTACCGGAGGTAGCTAGAGGATCTGCCTATCACTCTCTTCAGGCTGTCACACATTACACCGCCCACCTTAGAGGGCGGGATTCGAAAACCAGGCTACGTGAGAATTGGCTGGGAGAGTCTGCTCGGCTGAGGCAGACTGCAATGGATTTTGCGCTTAGCGCTGAAGCAGCCTGAGTCAGACTTGGAATTTTAGATGTCGACAGGAGGTGCTCAGCTGATGATTACCCAACCAGTAAGTGAATCATGTTGATGGAAGAGTTCCTGGAGCACCTAAGGAATCACAATTATCGTGACTGGTTGATTGTCAGAATGGCCAGAGAGACCAGGTGGCCTCTGGAGGAAGTAAGCTGGATCCAAGTGGAAGATTTGAGAGGATCAGAGGTAGAGCGTCATGACGGATCCAGAGCTCTCATCTCTGAGGAGCTGATTGAACTTACACTGAGCTACCGTCGTCGAGTGACTCATCCCAGTCGGCTTCTATTTCTGACACGAGATGGTAGACCAATTCACCGATCAGCTCTCAATCAGACCGTAAGGCTCTTGGGCCGTAAACTTGGATATAAGGTCCAGATGGGAGATTTGCTCGCTGAAAAATCCAGTGAGCGTCGATTTCAGCCGATGAACGAGCCCAATGAAGGGGGGAAGCTTTGAAAGCCTGCTGGATACCAAGAGTTACTTTCGAGTTGAGAAGCTCAAAATAGTATTTTTCAAAACAAATCAGAAATGTATGTTGACTGGAAACAGCCTGAAAACAACGTACAAAACATTTTGCAACAAAAACTTACGACCAATGGTCGTAAGTTTTTTTAATGCATTCTCTGGCAGTTTCTCTCACTGAAAAAAGTCATGGTTTGCTGAGTGATCGAGCCTAAACTTGAGAGCATAGCTTTGAAAATGAGAAATGTTTATATTTTGAAATTAAAGGAAATTTTCAGTCCCAAGCAGAGCATTGATTTAGGGTAAAGACAGTTGAAATTTCCTGGGTAAGGATAGAAAGCTAGAAGCTTATCCCAGTGTTTTCAGCTGACAACTATTCTGAAATATCGGAAAACCGTTCAGAAAGAGTTGTTTTTGAGCTCCTTGAAATCTAGTTTGACATCGTAAAATTTTGATTAGCTAGTCACTTATCATCCAGACAGTGCTTTACCGAGGAGGCCGAGCAGTTCTGAAATACAACTAAAGCCAAAACTGTTGGGTTCGTGGATTCCCATCGTTTACTATGAAGAAGAAAATAAGATCTCCTGTATTATCCTAACTCGACATTAGCAAATTACCTCGAGACCTCTCTAATTATCCATGAAGAATTTTCATTTCGATACCAATTAGCCTGCTTGCCACTACCCAAACATTCTTAATTTTTTAGCTACCTCACGCAAATACTCCTCACCATGCAACCCCTTGATCCAACGCTCAGGGATTAGCGCGTAGCCATAAATCCTCCCTGCAATCTGCCCGGTAACAGCACCAACTGTATCAGCGTCGTGTCCTCGATTGACTGCCAGCACTAGGGCATCTTCAAAGTTGTCGCTGTTCTGAAGTGCCCACCAGGCACACTCATAAGTCTCTTTGACAAAACCGCCTGATTTGACCTCTTCTCTGGGCGTTTCTCTCGGTAATTTTAGATTTTGAAAATCACTGAGTGCCTCTCCCCTGTAGAGCTCTCTGGCAAAGGCCTCAGAATAGGTTTGGCATAGTTGGCTGGCGTGGGTGAGTCGAGTTTGGTGAAGTGCCCACTCCACTGCTTGTTCTTCATCCCTTGCCGCAATGATCACCGGAGCCATCCGCACTAAGGCTCCATTGCCGGAAGAGTATTCATCGGCCAGCCCACAGCTTTCGGGATCCCTGTCCTGCTTGAAGTTGCGCAAGGCGCTCGCGCAGGTCATCCCGATGCCAAAACAAGTTCCATTGCTCGAAAATTTACCGTTCTCTTCCCAACTGATCCAGTTGTCAAGCACCATGGTAGGGAACAATTGACCATCGGCTCGAATGATGGCATCCGCCATTGCCAGAGCCATACTTGTATCGTCTGTCCAATAGCCAGCAGGCAGGTCAAAGTGTCCCCCGGCAGTGTAATCCCGCAGGTAGTTATCCGGCTCTCTACCAGGACCAAACTCCAGAAAGGTACCCAAGGCGTCTCCCACTGCCAGCCCGATGAACATCCCTTGTGCCTGATCTTCCGTCATGATCACTCCATGTTTTTTTAATTTGCTTGGTTGGGCAGGGTAGCTGAGCTCTCAGCCATGGAACGAATTGAGAATCGCCTTAACGATTCTGCGACCACCTTCCTCAGAGGGTTCTATCGGTGAGACGTCGCTGTAGCAATCAAAAGAGTCACAGATGACACGGAGATCCAGTAGCTTCAGCTCACGACGGTAAACTTCTTCTGTAATGATGTCATTGAAGAGCCCCAAGGCAAGCATGGTCTCCTTCGGTAATTGACTGTGTGGAACTGTCGGGATCTTGTTGTAGATTGTGCAGACACGTACCATGTCCTTCTCATACAATTGAAGCAGCCCGTCCAGAACAGCCACATAATTCCGACGGAATTCACTTAAAATGGGCTCCATCACGGTAAAAGCTTCCAAGACGCTGTCGACCCCATCGATTAATACTTGCGCGCTCCCCAGGGCGTCATTGCCTCCAATGCTCAGGACAGCACCCACACTCTCGTCAGGTTTCGCCAGGCTAGTTCTTGTTTCAAGGCCTTGACGCGGATCTCGGATACCATGCTCAAGGCTTGGAAATACAGTCTCCAGCAGGTCTGTTGTGACATCTCCATCAACTGCAACCAACTGAACAGGTACTTGCGTTCTCCGAGTAAGCTGCATCGAGACATCTCCCCCCTCTTCAACATAGCTAGCGTTATCGAGAATAGAGTCACCAAGTAAGTCAATTCTGGTTAGTTTTGTAGACATGGGTACCTCTTTAGGGGCGGATGAAAATTTTTTTAGGACCAAAAAGTTGAATGATACATACTACAATCCCGAGAGGAGCCAGAGGAACTCTGGAAGAGAATTCTGAAATGAACCAAAATCGAAAGTGCAGGTTTTCAACGAAAGTATATTTTTGAGGTTCATTCTGGATTGCATCCTCTTAGTTGCTGAGCTGAAATCGATATTGGGGCGCAAGGTTCTTGTGAATCTGATCCATCTCTTCAAAATTTGGTTCCCTGCCGAGTCGCTCTGTTTCTGTGTGGACCTTCTCTGCGAGGATCGACACAAAAGCTGAGGCTGTGCAAGGATGCCCAATTTGTCGATAGTGGTGGGACCAGGGCTGGATATATTTTTCGGTGAACTCCTCCAATCCCCCACTGGCAAAGAGCTGCAAGACAGGGTTGTCTGAGGCTCGATTAATAATCTCGACAACCTTGTCTTTCTTGATGTTGCCAAAGGAACCTGACCCTGGTGCATACATACAGCTCCTCAGATCGCCGGTAGGGGAAACATGTAGATAGTAAGGCCGATAAAAGCCCTTTGTCTGGCATGGTGAAGACTCAGGTAGCTTGGCTAGGTCTTTGGTGACCAGTTGCTCCCCTGTCCAAGCTCTGGACCCACCCACGTCCACCATCTCCATTCCGACAGAGCAGAAGTATTCGGGAACATGCCCAATTTTCTCTTCGAGCCTCCTCAAAAATTCGCCATGCAGAGCACTTGAAGCATCGGTCATCACAACCTGGTAGAGGATCCCATTTGCCTCACAGGCTGCAGCAACTCGGATCATTTTCTCAAACAGACCCTTGTAGCGTTCATAGCGGTCGTCGAGGCTGAGTGCCATCATCTGTAACCCGGCTACTCTGAGTACACGTACCAAGTCTTGAAGCCCATTGAACTCTTCACTGCCGACTTTGATACGCCGACTCCCACCCCACCAGGCGTTGGTATTGGCTCTGACATTGAGACCCAACCTCGAAGCATACCGAATTAACTCCAGGATGGGGCTACCTGCGATGAAGGTCTCACCTCCTGTGAAGTTGACACCTCTGTCCAGCAGCCCAAAAGCTTTCGCCTCTTTGAGGAAACTCTGGATGACCTCCTGATCTGCCCAGTCGGAGCCATGCTGGTCAGGACGCAGGCCATCCTGAAGACAATGAGAGCAGGCCAGGTTGCACCCATAGGTCAGCTCCATATTAACTGCAGAGACGAAGAAGAAAGGGAGCTTGACGCTAGGTTGATTTTCGGAGACGACTGCCAGGCCAGCGTCCACTAATTGCTCAGCAGTGGCTTCTGGTAATTGAGGATCAATTTTGAGATTTGGATCAATACCAGAGTTCATCAAATATTCCTCCAGACGCCCTTTACTGCTCAGGTGTCTCGAGGCTGGAGATGGATAAATATTCAGAGACATGGCTTTCCACAATTGGTGGTTGTCAACATCTACGTTTTCTAAAAATAGTCAGCCCATGGAAAGAAGTTTTTTTGTCTTCTCGATCCCAGGAGGATGAAAAAAAACTTCAACCACCCAGGAGTCAAATACATCTTTGGGCTTTTTTTGGGCTCAACAGGTTCCTATTTATTCAATGAGTTTTTCTGTTTCAGAATTTATCTCACATTTCTCACGAAGCTAATCTTCTATTTTCAAAGGTATTTGAACCGTTGAGCAGGTCCTGATCATCATCAATGCCCAGGAGACCATCTGCATCTTTCTCAGGAAGTTGTTCAACATCTTTAAGTTTTTTCTCCATTGCGCGAGTGCGCACATGCGTCGCTTCAATTGTTTTACTGGCGGTTCCAAGTTGTTTTTGGACTTTATCCAAGACTCCTGCGAACTTGCCAAACTCTGTCTTCACTGCCCCCAAGACCTTCCAGACCTCGGAGGCACGTTGCTCAATGGCCAGAGTTTGAAAGCCCATCTGCAAACTGCTGAGAATCGCAATAAGATTAGTTGGTCCCGCAACAACTATCCGATACTTCTGTTGAAGTTCTTCTACCAAACCCTCTCTACGCAACACCTCAGCATAGAGACCTTCTGTTGGTAGAAACATAATGGCGAAATCGGTGGTGTGGGGTGGATGGACATACTTTTCATGAATCTCTTTGGCAGAGTTCTGAATCGATTTCGCCAGGGCATTGGAAGCACTCTGTACCTTTTTCGCGTCGGATTGCTCTGCAGCTTCTTGCAATCGCAGATAGTCTTCCTGAGGAAACTTCGAATCAATGGGTAACCAAATCGTAGAGTTTGGGTCCTCTTTGGCGCCCGGTAGCTTGATTGCGAACTCCACATGTTGAAGAGAATCTGGGTTCACAGATACATTTTGAGCATATTGGTCTGCTGTCAGTACCTGATCCAGCAGAGCACCCAATTGAATTTCTGCCCAAGTCCCCCTGACCTTTACGTTGCTTAGGACTCTTTTCAGGTCACCAACCCCAGTGGCTAAGCTTTTCATTTCACCAAGACCCTCTCTCACAGAGTCGAGCCTCTCACTGACTAATTTAAACGATTCGCCCAGCCGCTTCTCCAAGGTGTCATGGAGCTTTTCGTCTACGGTTTGACGCATCTCCTCGAGTTTTTTCTCATTGCCTTGTTGCATCTCTTTAATTCTTAAATCAAAGGTTTTACGAACCTCATCCAATTTGATCTGGGCAGTTTCAGCATTTTGCTTTAACTGATTATTGACCTCCTGCATCTCAGCTTTTTGAGTATCTTTCAGTGATTTTAGAGTTTTCTCCAGGGATTCAGTCGTTGATTTCAGCCCATCACTCACCTCCTTGCGGATCTCCCCAAGCTTTTTCTCGTTGCCTTGCTGAATCTTCTGAAAGCTTTCATCGGAGGTAGTTCGGAATTCTTCGAGTTTCTTTTGACTGGCCTCTGCATTCTGCTCAAGTTGCTTGCCGACTGAGCCCATTTCATGTTGGTGAGTCTCCTGCAGAGATTTCATGGTTTTCTCAAGAGCCTCCCTGCTGGATTTCAGCCCATCACCTACCTCCTTGCGAACTTCACTTAGCTTGGTTTCATTGCCCGTTTGCAGATATTTGAGCTTGTCATCAAGCGTTTGGCGAATCTGGTCAAACTTCTTTTGATTGTTCTCGGTTTCTTCTTTCATCTGCTGGTTCAGAGACTGAAGCTCTTTCTGTTGGGAAGTTTTCATTTCCAGCAATGTCTTGTCTTGAGATTCTCCCAGCTGTAGAAGTGACTCCTTGACGGAGCTACGGATTTCACTGAGTTTGTCCTCGTTGCTTCTTTGAAAATCCTTCATTTGGACATCCAAGTCTGCTTTTATTCCATCCAATTTTGCTCCATGGGTGTTGAGCAGTTCCTTTAGTTGTTGATGCATGATTTCTAGATTTTTCCCTTGGGATTCTCCTAATCCTAGAAGGGCAGTTCGAATACTTTCGCTGGAGGAGTGCATTTGTGTGGCAACTTCCTCTCGGAGGCCGGATCCAAAATCACGACTCTCTTCCCGCCCAGATCTGAGCTCTTCTCGAACGTCTCTCGAGATTGCACCGGTGTTACTTTTTGAACGAAAGATAGCGAGTAAGCCGAACAGTAGCACGACGACATTTGTAAACAAAATTGCCCAGAGCAACATTGCAGTAAATTCCTCAGCAAGCACAGATTCCAGTAGCATTGACATCTCCCAATAGAAGTTTTGAATTTTGAGACAATTTCCTCAAAGACAACGCCTTGTTTCAGCAACTCTCAATCAGGTCTGAATTCAACACGTCAAAATCAATGACTGTTCTATAAATATTTTTTGCGAGGTTTGGGAGGAGCTTAAGGGGAGAAAGTTGAACTAATAGCTGTTATCACAAGGGGTATGGCATCCATAACAAGTCTCGAAGCGACCATGGTGAAACTGAGGAAGATTAAGAGCTGATGGAGATAGCTTTATTTCTTCAAATCAGGTGACTCCAGGTTTTTTGGGCCTGAAGTCCCTGATTTAAGATCACAGAGTATTGCTGATCCTCCATAGAGAGACTGCACACCTGGCAGCATGTTCCTTCACAGACTCTTTTGTTGATTCAGGCTTGCTGTGGAACTCTACAAAACTCATCTTCTCTCTGGTCTTGTCCAGAATGCAGCTACAGATTTCGATCGGCAGATCATCCTCATAGGGTCCTGATTTCTGTTCCATCGTCATTGCACAAGCTGCTACGAACCGGAAGACTATCTCTGATGGATACTCTTGATCATCTCCAGCAGAAACCTGCGAAGATGGAATCAAGCTCATCGTTGCTATCACCAAACCAACCAGCGAATACTTCATAAGCTCCTTAGATTGATGAAAAAAGGAAGCAGGGCCAGAGTCTGAAACTCCAGCCCCGCATTTCAAGAAACGTTTCTTGTCAGTCCACCAACTCTGCTCTGATCTCCATCAGCAGTTTGCCAAGGTGATTCTTGCCAACACCCCTGCAGACACCCCAGAATCTGTCATTCCAGTTATTGCCTTCAATCAACTCCGTATTTCCAGTAGCAATTAGCTTCTCCCTAAGCTCTGGGTTATGAGTGAACTTACTCTTGAGAACCTGTCGCATGATCTCAATCTTCACTTCTTCCCAATCGGGTCGAAGCTCAACCCTCCTACCAAGTCTCTTGGACTGACCAGCATCAAGATCCACAAACTTCACTCTCTCTTTCATATCCAGAGACTTCGCAGCTTGAAATGCAGCTTCGGAATTAGAGAAGGTCAGTCCTTCAAAAGGAACCGGACAGTTATAAAAATTGGAAAGCCAATGAAACTTTCCTCTAAATTGATCAATTACTTTACTCATGATTCTCCTTTGTTGATGAGCCTTTGGCGTTAGTAATAATGAATGGGCCTACACTTTCTCTTGTCCTTCGGTTGGTTCGATTGTCTTTTTGGCAAACTTGATTTGCGTTGCCTCTTGGATTGAAGATCTTCAACCAATCCCGAAGAGCAGGGCTGGAATTTTCAGGCTGCCCCTGCCTGAAATCCCAGTCCTCAATCTAAATCCCGAGTCCTAGATCAGTTCACCAACTCAGCTTCCGCTACATCTCCAGATCTAATCCTCCTCCGTTTCACTTGTTGGATCTCTCTGATCAAATCAGCTTCTTCCTTTCTACTGAGCAGAAAAGGACTCAGATCCAACACTTTTTTATCTGCTTCCCCAGCAGCCATGATGAAGTCGAGGACTTCCTTGCCACCAACAGCACTCTGATCTCTGAGAGCTAGGACAGTAGTGCCTTCGTCCATCCAATGGATTCCAAAGTACCAAAGGGATTCTGATCCTTCGTTCAGACTTGTATGCGCAAAGCTGAAGCGTGATGCGATGTCAGCGTTGAGGACTTGTTGTTCAGCGATTCTAATCAGCATCAGACCTCCTTGAATGAGTTTAGAATTGCCTGCACAATCCTGCGTCCTCCTTCTTTGCTCGGCTCAATCGGGGAGACAGGGCTGTAACAATCTGCACTATCACAGATCACCCGAAGATCCAAAAGTTGAAGGCCCCTTCTGTTGACTTCCTCAGTGATGATCTCATTAAAGAGGCCCAGTGCCGTCATAGTCTCTCTGGGCATATGAGAGACAGGAACCTTGTTGTAGACCGTACAGACCCTGATGTTCTCTCTCTCATAGATCCGCAGCAGTTTTTCAAGCACAGCACAATAGTGGATCCTGAATTCATCTAGGATTGTCTGCATTTTAGTGATGGCTCCCAGCACATTAGAGCAAGGCTCCAACAAGATAGAAGCATTCTGGAGGGCATCATTTCCACCAATTGAAATGCACGCTCCAGTAGTTGGCTTCGGATCATTCCCAAGATCTTCAAGGACGAGCCGACAGTCGGTAGTGGTATGCCCATCCACCGCATGTAGGGCTACGTGGACTGGGGAGATCGCAGAAATCTGGTCGATCACGGAGTCTCCTTGCTCCACGTAACTCTGGTTGTCGTAGATGCTGTCTCCTAGCAAATCAATCGCTTCAATGGTCATGAAAAATCTCCAAAAAGGTTTGAGGTTGCTGCCCCAGCGAAATTGCTGAAGCAGGAGGGAGAACGCTTTCTTCTTCTCTTATAAAGAAGAGGAGAAGAAGAAAGCGTTCTCCCTCCAGTGACGAAAGAATTCCCAGCTCCAACCACTCAGGGCCCATCTCGAATTCGTAATCTCCACCTTTGTCCTCCAAAGCCAATATTTGCAGCTAGAGCATCCCCGGCTACGGTCAATCGGTTTTGCTCCAACAGCTTTTTGATACCCTGATGATGCCGGCATCCCGTGTTTACTCCCCCAAATGCCTGTCTCAATAGATCCCTGGACTTAGCCAGATTCTGCAGAGATTTTTTTGTTTTCCAGGTGTCCCGCAGATTCAGAGTGGACCAACGGAATTGAGTCAATCCAGCGAACTTCAGCAATAGACACTTCACCCTCAGTCGCAATGAATGAGGAAGGATCCCAAGGCTGCTTTGGATTCTTAGACAAGCACAGAAAATTAATTCCATTAAATAATATTTATAGGACAAATAGACGGAAAACATTACCGACTCCAGTGGATGGTTTTTTTAAGAAAAACGAGTGAAATTTATTGGGTAAAAAGAGACCTTATAATCTACACAAAAAGTAGGTAAAAAGCAAGAAAAAACAGCACTTTAATCAAGAAAATTGAGCCTTAAAAACACTGCATTTTCAGTAGCTTGGAGAGCACTCTCTGAGAGAGTGGAAAAGACACACTGGGAAGGTCAAATTTCAGGGCAATCCGAGTGGCAGAGAAGAGTAAAGTTGAGGGGATCCTACCAAAATAATTCTGAGTCATCGTTAAAAATAGAGCCCCAGCATGATCAAACTTTTCCAGCGGAACCAGCGAATTGTTGACTGGTTTTCTCATGGGCAATGCTGATTGTGGCTAGGGTACCCACTTCGTGATTCTCAACGAACTTCCACCCCCATTCTGGTTTGTATTCAGTTCAAAGATCTTCAGATCCTTATGAATTCTTCTCCCTCGAACTTTTGAACCCCCCGAACGTAGTGAGGGGTTCAAAAGGTTCAGCGGCAACTGAATCACCCTGCCCTGCTAATCTCGGCAAACACCAAAATTAAGGAGCAGACATGAAAAGGAATAAGCCAAACACGATTCACTCCCAGCGATTTGCAGAAGCACAGAAGCGATGGGCCCGTGAGGATCAGCAGCGAGAAGAGCGCAAAGCTCTCAAGGAGACTTTGGAGAGGTTGGAAGAAAAGGAGACAAGAAAAGAGCGGCTAGATCGTGAGTATCGCAACCTGACAAAGGATTCGTCACAAGAAATTATCCGCATCAATGGTGGTGAGAAAATGAACAAGCGACCCTACTCACTCTGTGCACCAAACACAGGGTGGAAGATCAATACTTTTGAAAACTCCCACCAAACCTACATGCGTAATTGGAGAGAGAAGATTTCTGCGAACAAGATCAAAGGCCTTCGGTATCTCATCAACCAGCCCAACTCTTTTGAAGGCTTCAAACAATCCAAAGCTCAGGAGGAGTGTCCAGCTTATCGTTGGATTGTTGAGAATGCTCCTCACAATTCATTTGCCAAGAGCCTTCTCCGTCAATTCGATTGGAAGGGAGAGTTGTCCGAAAAGCAATGGGATGCTGCAGAGAAGGCTAGCAAACGGTCCCATCGCTAAAACCTATGACATTGCTGTATCAGGGGATACAGCAATACCAATTCAAAATTATTCAAGCAAAGGAATATTATGAAAAATTCAACAGCCGTTTCCCCGGGGACCATCACCTTCTGTGGCGATTCCATCTTCTATAACCGACCTTATGTTTATTCTGATGCAGAGACGGTCGTCGGTTGGGCGAATAGAGCGTTTAAGTGCCCTACTCGCATGGAAGCTATTGATGGGCATGTCACTCATCAACTACTGGCAATTCTATCAAAGCTACCTGAGCTGGTGTACCCAACAGCGGGAGACTGCATCAGTATTGGGTCTAATGAAGCTTTACAGGCAAAATGGATAATGAATATGCCGGCTAAAACGGTAGGCATCGCCTTCCAAGAAATGCCACCGGTGCTGGACAACTTCCGAAGGAAGTACTTCAAGGTGTTGGAAGCAGCACTGACGCGCTTTGCCGTAAGCAACCTGTGAGTATGCAAGGTTTACAATGGAGTCCCTGACCGACCAATCATCGTACGATCGGCCTTGGGCTTCTTCAATAACATTATCGGTTAGGAAGCTGGTCTGAGAGGCTTTTGTGTGATTGATCTGAGAATGGTCTGTGCTGACGAAGAATCTGAGAGGCAAATCAATCTCAAAGACTACTGAACTCCTCCTGGACTCCTCCTAAAAAGTTAGAATTTGAATTAGTTTTTCCTCAGCATCGTAATTAAGTAATTCAAATCATTTTTGATCGAATCGAAAACAGAACAAATTAAATGGATTTTTACTTTAAATACCTTTGCGTTGATTTCGACATGAAACAATTTCATAGGTTCATTGCTCTAGTTCTTTGTCTTTAATAAATCCAGTCTTCCAGACTCAAACTTCTAAAATATTTATCTAAAAAAGATTATGGCAACTCAAACAACATGGGATTCATCCGTAGAATTTAAAGGGATCGTTATCCCTTCTAGCTCTCAAATAGTGCTGGATAATTGGCTAATGCTGGGTATCAGCGGGCTAATCATTGCTATACTATTGATTTCATTGATTCTTCTAGGTTACATGAGAAGTAGAGGAATGTTAGAAGTCACTGCTAATATAATGACATCCTTAGGAGTTTTTGGAACTTTCATTGGAATTTTGATGGGGCTGCTAGAGTTCAATACTCTGAACTTGGAACGCAGTGTTCCTAATCTTCTGGCAGGGCTTACAACAGCGTTTGTAACTAGCGTGGTTGGGCTCTTATGTTCTGTGATCTTGAAATCAATCGACACAGTTCTCGTGGGTTTTGAAAAAAACCCAGTATCTACTGATTCATCAAGAAACTATGTAGATGAAATGACGAATGAGTTACTGATACAAAGCAAAAAGTTATCTGCAATTGAAAATCAACTATCCATTCTGGGGACACCTTCTTCATATCAAGAATCAGATCAATTGCTTGATCAACCAAGTCAGCAAATGAGGTTGACTCTTGCCGAATTACTACTTGAGCAAAACCAATATCTAGAAGAAATCAAAAATCGTGAAGTTGCGAGTAATCAAACACCTGAGATTCTTGAAGAAGTTCAATTAATCCGGGCAAAGCTAGAAATACTGGAATCAATTGAAAGTATCCAGGATGTGGTTGAGCAAGTTGGAATTGGGCTCCAGCATGGGCTTACGACTAATGGAGATCGATTAGATAAACTCACTGCTGCAGTAGCAGGGGATAGTGAAAACACGTTGATCGGTCAGATTAAAGATACTCGACTGGCAATTATTGAGGAGTCAAGGCATCAGCAAAATGCAATACAGGATCAAAGGAAAGTACTTGAGACAATCGATTTGACTATCAGCGAACAACAAAAGGGGTTTATCAACTTTGCTGAATTCGCAAAAGAACATTGGAATTCAATTAATCAGCAAAATATTCAACAAAGAGAGATCCTAGAAAATGTTGAGAAAAATGGGACAGAGTTAAGAAAAGAACTGAACTTAATTGGTCAGGATTTATGGGTGAAATTAGAAGACATGAATTCACAACGAGCTCAAATTATCGCAGATTTGGCAAAATTAGTTGATGTTTCAGAAAGCCAAATTGATGAATTGAAGCAGTTTAGTTCTAAAACTAGCGAGCATTTGGAGGGAATTCAAGGAAAGCAGGACCTAAATAGAGATGAACTAGAGCAAATCAAAAACAAAATCATTGAACAAGAGACGGCATTCTCAGAGTTTTCGAAGGAGTTGTGGAATCAAATGAGAGAATTTGCTGATATCCTCTCAAAATCAGCAACTGATCAGGTGGTTGAAGCGTTGAAAAAAGTTATCGAGGATTTCAACGAAAATTTAATGGATCAGTTTGGTGACAACTTCAAAGAATTAAACTCTGCAGTGGGCAGAATGGTGGAATGGCTTGATAAATATCAAATACAAGTTGAGTCCATGATCAAACAATACGAAGAAGGCACAAGGGCTATCACTTTAATTCAAGGTTCAGTGAGTCAAATTGAAACTGATACTCAGAAAATCCCCGACACGATGGGAACGCTTAGGGAAGTGATGGAGACCAACCAGCAACAACTCTCAAATTTAGAGCAACATCTATTAGCTTTTGCAGAGATGAAAGAGAAAGCTATTACGGTACTACCAGAAATGCAGAAACACGTAAATCAGGTCCTCGAAGATATTCATGCTACTTCAAATAAGGCAGAGAAGTTTAGGCAAGAACTTCTTCAGAAAAATTCAGAGAATCTCAAGCTGCATCAGGATGAGACTCAGCGGCTGGTAGATAAATTTATTGTTATCAACCACCAGTCAGCAAGTGATATCAAAGAAGCATTTGTCCATGGTACAAATGAAATTACAGAGCAATTACGGATCAGTAGCGAAAATATAAGTTCTTCATTCAGCACGGAGAGTGAAAAAATGGTGACAATTCTAAATGAGGGTACTGGGGAGATTGGCCAAACCCTCAAACTAGGTTCAAGAGATTTGTCAGATGCTTTCGAATCAGGAACTAAACATGTTGGAAAAACCATTCAAATCGGAATGGAACAATTAAGTGCAGCAGCCACAAATGGAGCAAATGAAGTATCTGGGGCATTTATTACTGGGACAGCTGAAGTAAAGAAAAGCATGAGCGATAGCTCAGATTCGTTGGTGGAGACTTTTGCCACTAGCACAAATGAGTTAAAAGAGAACTTTGAAATTTCATCAGAAATTCTTGTTAACAAAATCAGCGAAAGTACAAAAAAATTAGAAAAAAGTATTGATAACGGATCAAATCAGCTGAGTGAAAAATTTTCTGAAGGTTCAGATAAATTTAGAGAAGCAGCAACAAACGGGGCAAACGAAGTTACCAAAGCAATGCAATCAGGAACAACTGAGTTGAGTGAAAGTTTGAAAAATAGTTCAGAATCTTTGGTAAGAACCTTTGATAACAGCTGTCAACAAGTTAAGGATCAATTTGAGAATTCATCAACAATATTGGTTCAGAAAATAAAAGAAAGTTCTGAACAATTAAACGAAAGCATCTCTAGTGGTGCAACCCAAATTAGTGAATCAGTCGCGAAAAGCTCTATAAAGATGGTAGAGGCTGGTTCAAAGGGGGCTGAAAAAATTTCAAATGCATTTAGTGAAGGCTCCGAAGGTCTCAGATCAGAATTTAAGTCGGGAACCAAAAGTATTCGTGAATCTCTTGAAGGTACTGCAGATGACCTCAAGGCCATGCAGCAGGAGATGGCAGAAGCAATCTCATCAATACTCGAAGAAACCAATCATTCATTTAAAATAATCAATAAATCTCTAACCAGTACTTCTAAAGAATTTAAAGATGCAGCAGTGTCATTATCAGATCAATCGAAGGAAGTTTTGACCTACGGAGAGGATATTCTTGCTACAATAAAAGAGTCAAAAGATGCTTTCAATGAAGCTGTGAATAAAACAATTCAATTGATCGAAGTTGGAAATATTAGGGCCCAGAATGAAATAAAGGATGCTTTTAAAAAGATAATGTACGAGCAAGAATCAAATATAAGAATAGCATATGAAAACTATGGAACTACAGTTACGTCTTTAATGGAGAAGGCTGGTTCAGCTCAAATACAGGCAGCAAACGAACACCTCAGAATTAAAAGCGAAGCTATTGAGAAAGAAGTAAATAAAATCATGAGTGAGATGGGCAATGCTTTAGCAAAAATTACTGGGACATTTACAAGTGATTACGAAAAGTTAGTAGACAAGATGAATGAAATAGTAAAATATAAAAATGCTGCATAAAAATTAAGAAAGTACTAAATGAATATATTTGATAATCAATTCCCGAGAATAAAAAAGAAAGAAACAGATAACTCTCATTGGCTATCAGTTTCAGATCTAATGGCAGGATTAATGGTGATCTTTTTATTCATAGCCGTTAGTTTCATGATTTCAGTGAATCACGAAAAAACAAAGATTTCTGAAGTAGTAGTAATCTACAAAGAAACACAAATTGCATTATATAATGAATTGTATAATGAATTTAAAGATGATTTGTTAGATTGGAATGCTTCTATCGAAAAAGATACTCTGACAATTAACTTTTGGCATCCTGAAATTTTGTTTGATAAGGAATCAACCCAAGTTAAAGAAAAATTTAAAGAGGTATTAGATAGTTTTTTTCCGAGATTTTTAAAGATAGTTTATAAGTTCGACAATAATATCGAAGAAGTTAGAATCGAAGGCCACACGAATAGTGTTTGGAATGGAGCTATAAGACATGCAGATGCATACTTCAATAACATGGAACTTTCTCAAAATCGTGCGAGAGCCGTTTTGAAATATGTGTATGAGAATGAAATCAAGAATCCAATTTTTCAATTGAGTACAATGTGGGTTGAGGACAAGACAATTGCAATTGGATATTCATCATCCAAAAAGATTGCCTTGAAAAACGGTAAAGAGGATTTAGAACGGTCGAGGAGAGTCACCTTCAGAGTTATTACAAACGCAGAAACTCAATTAAAGAAAATACTAGAGGTTTTATGAAAATTTCAGCAAATCTTATGTTATTACACGACAATGTCAATAAGATGGGATCCAATTTAATTTCAAATATAAAGCCTTTAGGTTATACTGAAGAAATTGAAATAATTGATGAGGAAATTCAAGATCCTGATGTTTTAGAAGTTCGAAATGGGGTTTATTTTTACAAAAATCAACATGTAATATTATATATAAAAGATGTAGGAGGATTCTTATATAAATTGATCAGAGAAGAAGAAGTAGGCCCAAGGTTTCATCTGACAGAATGTCAAACAATTACTGCAATGAAAAGAAAAAAAATTGGACAAAATACACGTTTCGATGTTCGATATTTTGTTACTAAAAATACAACAGGTAGGTTTCAAGTTGAAGGGTACGATTATTTTGGGAAACCTTCAGAAGCTGAAGTTAAATTATTAGTGTGTCGAAATTGTTTAAAAAAAATTAATTATGATGATTTCAGAAATTTTAAATTAGAGACTCAAAAAGTTAGAGCATGCAGAAATTTCATCATTGATCAGTTCTTTAAAAAATATCAATTCACCGGGAGTCAATTTCAATCGTTCCCGAAAAGAAAAATTTAATAGATTTAAACTGTAGAGAGAATTGCTGAGCATTGTGTAAATAAAAATTAAAACTGCACATTTTAATTTGAGTACTCTTATGCGTTGGTATGGACCATTTCGCTATGAAGCAAAACGTAATGCTTCTGAAACAGCCTTTTCTATTAATTGGAATAACGATTTGGGGATGCGCCATGAGCACGGGGTCTATGTTCTCACTGTAAACACGGACCGTGGACGTGGAATCCTCTATGTTGGAACGGCCTTTGGGCGAAAAGGATTCACTGGTCGACTGGAACTTGATCAAGAAAATCACATGAATTGTTATTTGGATGGACGGTACATGTTGGAAGATCCTCAATACTTGAAGAGAGGAGAGCGGAAAAGGATCAATTATGGTCTATTAAATTTGGAACTCAGTATGAGGGGCCCTCAGGAAATTCAGAAGACCAAGCTACCTGATGATTTATTGCAAGGTGTCAAGGAGACTCATGCTTTTGGTATCGCAAATCGACGAACAGTCATCAAGAGGATGAAGGCTTTGCCAACTTTCCAGGAGATAATAGATCATCACCCAGGTTGTTTTCGAGATTGGGAGGAAAAACTACTTAGGGGCATGTCGGTCCGAACAGCACCCAAGGCTTACTCTCAAACATGGAGAGAATTGAACAGGCTTATGAAGAGAGAGTACCTCAAAGAATTTTTCGAAGATATCCAAGGTTCAAAAATTGGAGCGCAACTACTTGAAATGTTCGAAATTTACATCTGTCCTTTGAAGAATAAAGAACAAAGTTTGGTAATGGAAGGATCGATTTTTCAGACTATCTGTAACCATTCTACGCAATGGGTTCGGAATTTTATTCAATTTGGGATCACGCAACCTCTTTATCAGGGATCTATAATTGATGCTGACAAATTATGGGACCAATATGGAGTTGGATATCTGAATAACAAAGATAGTGTTGAATTCTCTATTTAGCTGGGTTCCAAAGGATTGCATTAGACTTCTGATAAAATTGAAATCTACCAAAATTTTCTTCTGGTCAGGAATATCAGCTTTAGGACTTTATTGATCAAGGTATGGGGGAGGTGAAAAAAATTATTCCTATAAGTTCTAGAAATCAATTTATATCCTGGTATCACCTACAAACTGGATCAACAACTTATGTTTGTCTAAGATGTATTTGGATTTGTAGAAGTACTGATTTGCCATCAAACCTTCAGTAGAATTGGTAGCCAACCGACAGCGCTGTTAAGCTAGAGGAAACTCTGACATCGTAGCCTTGGTCCTCCAACTCCTGAACCCGAGTACCACTTGGACTGCCACCCATCGCCCATCGAAAAGAAGAGCCAAAAAGCCAATCTTTCTCGGTTCTGTAATCAAAGCCAAAAATGGAATGGGCTCCCATTGAAGAGACAATATACTTTTTCCCACTATCAGCCTCAAAATTAGTTGCACAATACCCAAAACCAAACCCTAGATAAATCACCCACCACTTGCCAATCCAGCTATCCCGCTCGCCTCCCCAATTGTAAGCTAGGGATATTGATCTAAAATCAATCGTCCCTTTTCCTTGTTGATCATCAGATTTCAAAGTGTCGGTTGTGAAAGACACCTGATGTAAATCAGCAGATATACTTTGATAAATCAGACTGAAGTCATAATTCAGGAAGTAAAACAGTGAGAGTCCCATACCACTTCCATTGTAAGATTCGATATCTTTTTGGGGTGCGCCGAACCGATCACGACTGGTAACCGACTCTTTTGTAAGCATAAGACCTGGCATACCGTAATCGATAAAAAGCCTAAATCTACTCTCATCAATATTTGATGCTTTATCTGTTGAGAAATTTGATTGAATGTTGTTTGTTTTGGTTGGTTGCTTTTTTTCAGGCTGGATGGTCGGAGTGGTTGTTGCGGGAGGCAAAATTCTTTTGTTGGGGCAGCTGACAAGACATAGGTCATTAGTTAATGAAAAAGTGATCCAGGGTCTTTGCTGATCTTTGGTATTATACTTCACATCATTCATCACCAATTTGAAGACGTCCTCAATCTTTCTATTAGGTTCTTTGATCCTGCGGAAAAGACTAGAGGTGAATTCACTGTTAGGACCTGTTCCATCTGAAGCAATTTCACCTGGGCTGGTAGCGTAGGCGATTAGAAGATCATTGTTCTTTGGATAATTCATCTCTGCTAGGCCTTGAGATGTTTGCCCCGAGCTTTGATTGAGTGGGTTAGTTCGACAAGCGTCTAAGATGATAACGTTTGCGAAATTCTCCACTTGCTTCAGCTCCCTCATCAGCAAAGAAAGGGAAACCAATTCAAAATTTGGTAATCCATTAGCCTCTAAAGTAGCATCAATAGGCACCAGGTAATTCTGATTTTCAATTTGAACTCCATGCCCAGCGTAGTAGAAAAGACCAACTGTATTTTTTGAATCGATGCTGTCACCAAATCTTTTGAGGTCTCGAACAATCTCCTCTCTTGTGCCATCTAGCCGCATCTTTACCTCAAATCCAATTTCTTCCAAAGAGCGCTTCATTACTTTCGCATCATTGGCAGGATTTTTTAGTGGATCCAGCCAGCCGTAATTAGCATTTCCAATGACCAAGGCTACTTTTTTAATAGAAGAAGTATGTGGTCTGATGGCCC
>JACLAC010007904.1_pt1 | contig 52987 bp, 37 predicted proteins | sample 8027881 | NCBI WGS metagenome assembly JACLAC01 (sample SAMN15725517, study PRJNA655200) | protist metagenome | isolation source: fluorescence activated cell sorting (FACS) single amplified genomes of... | place: Spain: Blaines Bay Microbial Observatory, Mediterranean Sea | collected 2016-01-19 | reverse complement strand
TCACTTTGGGGTCAGCAAAAATGGACATCGCGTTTTGACCACCCAAATGCTGGTCAAGGGACATCCCATGAATCAGGACGATTTCCTGTTCAAGCGAATCACCAACCAGGCTGCCAGAGATTCACTGCTGGTTGGATTCAACCCGATCAAGGGATCCAGGATTGGCGAGTTGGAAGCGAATTTCGATATCGTACTCGGAGGAACGGTGCAGGAACTTGAGGACGGAAGCCTGGGCGGTGGACTTGCCAAACCGGATCGTGCCAGAAGTTGAAGGCGATTCAATTTGAAATCGAAGGTTCCATTGGGGTGCGAACGGTACTCGTTGCTGTGCTGTTGATGCCAGGGTTGCTGGTCACAAGATGCATCTGTTCGGTGGGCGCAATGACAATCAGGTACTGGTTGCGTCCGTCGGCGATGGTCACCGACGCGACCTTTCCGGCCGCCAACCGTTCCTGGTGGTATCCCAGCGGGATGACGCGCACTTGGTGCCTGCCGGTTGGAAGTTCTGTCCTGAATACCTGAATTTCGCGAGGCAGTAGTCCCCAGCAACGGGTATCTGCTTTTTCGGTTCCGCTCCAGGCGGATGCGGCTGCAAAATGAAACAGAGATCCTGCCGTACCGTCCAGGCCTAGCGAGTCACCCACCGAGGCGACAGCGGCTTCTTTTGCGACTCTGCGAACGATGGCCCGAGCAATGGTCCAAGGCATTTCAGCGGAATTCTGGCGTGTCGCGAGTTCTCCCACATCGGTCAACGTTTCGGTCATCCCCAAGGCAGCCCCGTCGACAACGACCCCGAGAGTCGCAAGCGGGCTGTCGGGAACCACCACTTCTGGAACTTTGACCGCAGCAATGTTGGGCAGCGTGAGAGTTTCCGGTTCCTGATCAACGTCCGGGTCATCGGTGTGATCGTCGTCCGTCTGGTTGGTTGCCGAGTTGATGAGGGTGGATGCAATGGCCATCGCCGCCGTTGTGGTGGGTGCCACTGTTTCTCGAAGGATGGGGCCCCGACCCACGCAGGAGATCACATACAGGACCCCATGCCCGGGGGCACTGTGGAGGCCTCCCTTGGAACGGGCAATATCAACCTTGGCAGCCGCAAATTGCGGTCGAACGGAACTGACCAACTGATAGGAACGGGTTGCGTCATCGTAGTCGTGATGAGTTGCTTCCCGCAGGATGCCTCGCAGGTAGGGGGCGACTGCAATCGGTTGATAAAGAGGACCACCCTCAAGTCCTCTGGTTTCTGCCTGCCTTGCCAGTTTTGATTGCCGGTTAATGGCTTGCAGCGTGTAACTCTCGGCGTCGACCTGATCGCCGGCCAGCGAACTGACAGCGAGCAGGGTCCGAATCATGACCTCTTCATAGCCAGCGGGTCGAAAATCTCTGGCAGTGTCATCCGTCAGAATGGCGGCGGTTTCATGAAGCGGGTTGATATTGGGTCGGGTGTCGAAACGGTCGCGGAGCGTTCGCAGTCGGGACTCAGCCGATGCTGCGTTGCCTGCCGCCAGATCGACAACTGCCAGATCGAGTTGGGCCGAGTCTGACAACTGGGAAGACTCAGACGACACGGTTTGAAGCGTCTCAGCCGCCGTGTTCAGATCACCCATGACAAAGGCATGGTGGGCAGTTTCAAGGGTGGCAACCGATCGTGCACATCCGCCGCTGTGCGCAAAGACGACCCACAGCAAAACCAGCAGGCAGGACGTTGGCAGGCGATGGGTCATGGAGTATTTGTTTCACGAAAACAGAGATCACGAAAACAGAGATCACGAAAACAGAGATCACGAATGCCAGAGATCACGAAAACAGAGATCACCAATGCCAGTCAGTGGCGTCAGTCCCGATCCTCTCTGCGCCGGGAAGTTTGCGACCTGACATACCCAGCATGCTGGCACCGAGGGTGGATTGCTTTTTGCAGGGCTGTTTCGTCAAATCACCTGAACTCCGTTCACCCAGAAGGCTCGCCAACTCGATCGGTGCGGCACGCCCAACGGCAGGATCAGCCATCGGCCTGATCAAACCAACCGTAATTCCACCACTTCCCCGTGCGGTTCTTGCTGTAACCTTTGCGAATCCTGGCTGACTCTTTCAGAAACTCGCCCGAGTGCATGTTGACCATCTCCAGGGTGATCTCGTAATCCCGCTGGCTGCTGTTGTTACGGTCAGTGGTCCCCGTCGTTACGGTGGCGTACAGCAGGTAGTCGACAGGTGCACCCTGCCGACCCAGAGAGGCTGCAAAGGCCTTTCGGTTCTCTGGCAGGAATAGCGAGTCGGGGCGCAAGCGGGTTTCCAGCAGGGCTGCATCGATCATCCGACGGCTGATCGCCCGAAAGGTATCTGCGGTGTTGATTTGAGTATCAATCCGCTCGTACAGTTGGTCTTTGAAATCCCCCAATTCTTCGGCACTCTTGTTCTCAATTCCGATAAAGCAGACCGTGGCGGGACCGTTGGCCAAAGCGGGACCGTTGGCCAAAGCGGGACCGTTGGCCGGGTGGGTTGCTGTGCTGAAGGGAGCGGAATGGAGTGGGGTTGAGGCGTTGTGGAAGGGAGTCGTCTGGATGGCAGGTGGGCACCGCCCCAGCAGTTGGGCCACCGCCTCGTCGACCAGTGGGTTCCAGGTCGCCGCGCCAGCCGCGTGGCTTCCGACCAGATCTTTGTCCTGCTTGGCCAGAATATGCCCGTACTGACTGGCGCAACCCAGAATCGAACTGCAGGTCAACGCGAAAAGAAAACTGCTGCGGCGAAGGATTTTGGTAGTCATGGTACGGAAGTGTCTCCGGAAAATACTTGGCTGACGCTTGGGCTGACACGTTAATATCAACGCTTTGGGGTCAAAATCGGGGCGAAAAACGGGGATTCGCGACGGATCCGCAAAAAACCGGTAATTCGCTGTTCGAATTCAAAACATCGACTTGCCGACCAGATTTCACCTATCAAAATGACTCAAGCGGCGACTAGGTCAGCCTTCAGTTTTCGTGGCGAAACATGGATTCGACTCCTGTTTCGGCTGAATCTGGAGCCGTGGCAGAAGTCGTTGTTCCCCGCCTACTTCCGTTTCCATCGGTGATGGATCATCATTCGCGTTGAAATAATCGATCAGATCGGGAAACTCGAAATAAAACTCCTGTTTAACCAGTCTTTTCCAGTTGTCCCCGCTTTCCCCGGCTGAACGTGGGGGAAAGATGACTTAATCTGTTCGTTCCTGAGTTCCTTGCCGACTTCGATTCCCGTTCAAGCGGTGCTTCGATACACTCAGCAAAGAATTCGAATTGACCTCATTTCCTCCCTGCAGACTCCAATCCTTGATCCTCGCCCATGGCTGTTGTTGATTCCACTGACTCTGTCCTTGTTCCTGCCGCAGTTCCTGCCGCACCTGCGTTGTCAGCAAACGGCTCACCCTCGGTAGCGGGTGGCGTGACACCGGTTGCGAAGGACGAAACCGAAGACGGCGATGATGACACACCGGGTGATGAGAAAGAGGTGGGAGATTTTGAGGAGGTCAAGGAAGATTCGGACACAGGATTCCAGGACGAACTCGATGATGACGATGACGATCTGGATGAGTTCGACGACATCGATGAAGACGACTTCGATGACAACTTCGATGATGACTTCGAGGAAGAGCACGAAGACGATTACGAGATCGAGATTGAAGACGAAATCAGTGCTGAGTTTGGATTGGGAAGCAGCGCGGGAAAGGAACCTGAAATCGAAGACGGTCTCGAGGACTTCGAAGATTTTGACAACGTTGAATGATGGTCCGGGTGCCATCGAGGAGGGATGCATCGCGTGTTAACTAGAGTTGGTTCCTTCAGACGTTCGCTGTGTTTTTCAGAATCGACATGGATCCGAAGGTGCGTTGCGCGACGTAGCCGTGTTTCCTGGGTCGTTCTGTTGAGCCTTGTTGTCGGGCTTGCCACTGGTGTCGCCGCAGCCGAACCCGTCAAACACCCCAATGTGCTGTTGATTTGCATCGATGACTTGCGGCCAGAGCTTGGTTGTTATGGCAAGGATTACATTGCCTCGCCCAATATCGATGGGCTTGCAGCGAGCGGACGGATCTTTGGTCGCCATTACGTGCAGGCGCCCACCTGTGGTGCATCGCGGTACGCGCTTTTGACCGGGCAGTATGGGCCTCCTGACAACGGAGCGTTGTTTCAGCGAGCGCAACGGTTTGGCAAAGATCCAGAATCCGTCCCCCCAAGCATGCCCGGATGGTTTCGTTCGCATGGTTACACGACGGTTTCTGTCGGCAAAGTTTCACACCATCCAGGGGGACGCGGCGGTGGTGACTGGGATGACTCAAAGCAGTTGGAAATGCCGGCTTCCTGGGATCGGCACCTGTTGCCGGCTGGGGCCTGGCAACATCCCCGAGGAGCGATGCACGGGTTGGCCAACGGTGAAATCCGGACCAACCCCAAGCAGATGGACGTGCATCAGTCCGTCGCTGGGCCCGATACGATCTATCCCGACGGTTTGATCGTCGATGAATCACTGCAGCAGTTGGATCAGTTGGCTGCCGACAAGGCAAAGCCGTTTTTCCTTGCCGTGGGTATCATTCGTCCGCATCTGCCATTTGGCGCGCCAGCCAAATACATGAAGGCATACGAGCATGCGGTTCTGCCTCCGATTCCGCATCCGCAAAAGCCTGCGGGAGTAACGACCTGGCATGGATCAGGTGAGTTCATGAAATACAACCGATGGGGGCGAAATCCGAATGAGGATGCCGGATTTGCAACCTTGGTTCGCCGACATTACGCAGCGTGCGTGACCTACGCCGATGCTCTGGTGGGCAGGTTGTTGCGGCGTTTGGATCGGCTGGAGTTACGTGAGGATACCGTGGTCGTTCTGTGGGGCGACCATGGCTGGCATCTGGGTGAGCACGCCATTTGGGGGAAACATGCCCTGTTTGAGGAGTCGCTCAGGTCACCGTTGATTATCCAGTACCAGGGTTTGAAGGGGCCTGGGAAGCGAACTGACTCGATTGTCGAGACGGTAGATGTGTTTCCCACGCTGTGCGAACTGTCGGGCTTGCCCGTCCCTGCCAAAGTTGCCGGGGGATCTCTCAAGCCCTTGCTGGATAATGTTGCTGCCGAGGGACATGCTGCGATTTCCTACAGCAAGAAGGCGCGGACGATTCGAACGGATCGCTATCGCCTGATCGTTCACAGCAAGGGAGCCGTGGAACTTTACGACCACCAGACACCCGAAACTGAAACGCGTAACATTGCCGATCAGCATCCCGACGTGGTTCAGAATCTGTTATCGCGACTCGATGAGCGACGACCCTGAGCCAGGGCGTTGGTGACGCTTGAGGATGCCCGGTCCCGGGCAGGCCAATGATGAAACGGATGATAACGCAGGGAATCCTGGTGGACGACGCCGGTCAGGTTTCGGTTGATGCGGAGACCGGCCGGTTGTTGATTGATTTGGCGATTGATCTGGAAGGTGCAGTGCCGCAGGCCTTTGACGTTCAGCATGTGCTGGCGGCCATTGTGCTGGCGGCCGACGATCGTCTGATTGGGGATCAGACTTGCATGTCACGAGACAATCAGACGCTTCGTAACAGCATCCTCCGATATCTTCCTGTCGTGCTCGAACGTTATGGCGACCAGTTGGGTTCAGACATTGACTGAGTCCGCACGTGGACCCAGTCACCCAATCGATCAGGTGGTGTATTCCGAATTGAACTCGACGTAGTCGGTCGTCAAATCGCTCGCCCAGTATTCGACTGCTCCGGGGCCATCGCCAACCTTCAGGACGATTGCAACTTCGGCACTCGCTTTCATCTTCTTGCTCAAGGCTGATTCGTCGTACGCAATCGGGCAGCCGTCACGGAAAATGGTCGTTCCGCAGATTTCCAACGTTGTTTTCCGGGGTGTTATTTGTGCGGGGGCATTCCCGGCGGCAGACACGATCCTGCCCCAGTTCGGATCACCTCCGGTGACCGCTGTTTTCACCAGAGGGCTGGCGGCCACACTGCGGGCGATGGCTTCCGCCGACGCCTCGTCCTGGGCGCCGTGGATCCGGATTGCCATCACATGACTTGCTCCCTCGCCATCGGCGACAAGCTTTTTCGCCAATTCGATGGCGGTTGTGGTCAGTTCCTGTTGAAAAGTTTCCAATTCCTGTCCTTCCAACGGGGCACCCGAGCCGCTGGAATGGCCGCTGGAAAGCAGCAGCAAAGTGTCGTTGGTGCTGGTGTGACCATCAACACTGACCCGATTGAAACTGGAATCAGCGGCCCGTTGCAGGAGCACCCCGGCTGACTCCGGGGTCAAGGGAGCATCCGTCAGAATCACCGACAGCATCGTGGCCATGTTGGGTGCAATCATCCCCGCCCCTTTGGCCATGGCGGCAATCTGGAAACTGCGTTCCCCAAGTTCCATCCGATGCACCACTGTTTTTCGGTCCTTGTCCGTTGTAAGAATGGCCTCGGCTGCATCGAGAAAACTGTCATGAGTGGGGGCAAGCTCGCGGTGGGCAGCGTCGATGCCCCTTTGCACGCAGTCCATGGGTAAGTGCTTTCCGATGATCCCGGTGCTCATGATCAGTACGTCCTGGGCGGAGCAACCCAGCAGTTCAGCGACCTGGTCGCCCATGGCGATGGCATCCTGCATGCCCTGCTCACCGGTGCAGGCATTGGCGTTGCCGCTGTTGGTGACGACCGCGCGGATCGAGGTCGACGGAGTTCGCCTCTGTGACACCACGACCGGTGCGGCGACGACCTGGTTGCGTGTGTACACCCCCGCAGCGACCACGGGCTGGTCGGCAACGATCAGAGCAAGATCGGGCTTTCCGCTGGGCTTGATCCCGCAAGACACACCCGAATATCGAAAGCCGGGCGGCAACTCGGCAGTGTCCCTGTTGCACTTCGGAGGGGTTTCGTGAGGACTCATGCTATTCAGGGATTTAGAGGAAAGGAAAGTTGTCGGTGGGCATCGGCATCATGGTCCGTCGATAGGTCATGTCAGCTTTGCGACGCAGGCTCCGTTGATTGATCTGCGGGAGGTGATTGATCTGCGGGAGGTGATTGATCTGCGGGAGGTGATTGATCTGTGGGAGGCGATCGGGGACCGTCAGGTTCGCAACGGCTTGCCTTGAGTTGACTTCCCGGCATACTAGCGACGTTGACTGATCTTTTCTGCGCCCTCTGGTTCCCCTTCCCCCAATCTTCCCTCAACGATCCAAATTTTGATGAGCCGCTATGATCAGACTGCCGAGGCTGAACCAACGGGGCCGCCCGGGCGGGATCCTCAGTTGTCCGGACCGGACCCGGGCGGTGAACCGGAACCGGGCGGTGAACCGGATCATATCGTACGCGTTGAGAGTCTGACAAAGCGATATGGGGAGGTGACAGCACTTTCCGAATGCTGTCTGAAGGTTGGTCGTGGTGAGGTATTCGGCTTGCTCGGGCCCAATGGTGCGGGCAAGACGACCCTGATCCGGCTCATGTTGGGTTTTCTGGGACCCTCGGCAGGACGTTGTCTTGTCGATGGATTCGACCCGTGCACCGATGGGGTGGGGCTTCGAGAACGCGTTGCCTATCTGCCGGGCGACGCCAGATTGCCCCGGCACCTGCGGGGGGACGGCGTGCTCAAGTTTTTCGCCGAAATGCATCCCCGTGGAAATGAGCAACGGAGTCATGAGATCGCAGAGCGTCTGGAATTGCAGACCCGTCGCAGGGTCGGTTTCATGTCGACCGGCATGCGGCAGAAACTGGCTTTGTCGGTGGTGTTGGGTTTGGACACACCTTTGTTGATTCTTGATGAACCCACGGCCAATCTCGACCCGACGATTCGGGCGATTGTGCTGGGTCTGGTTCTCCAAGCCCGTGATGACGGTCGCACGGTGATGTTTTCCTCGCACGTGTTGCGCGAAATCGAAGACACCTGTGATCGTGTGGCTTTTCTCAGAAAGGGAAAGCTGGTTCATCAACTCACCATGGCCGACCTGTTTCAGCGGCATCGTATCACGGCTCAGCCTCCCGCTTCCCCCCTTTCCGTACCCGACGAATACCGCGAACGCGTGACGGTTAAGGAAACGCATCAAGGGCGAATGCGTCAGATTCAGATTGATACCGCCGGTGATCTGGCACCCCTTTTGCCCTGGGTGGATTCCCTCAAGCTTGAACAGATCAGAATCGAACCGCTGGGTTTACGAGCGGTCTACGATTCAGTCCACAGCGGTGGCCTTGGCACCGCCGATGCTGCAGGGGCAGGGAGGGGACCATGATCAATCGGATACTGATACGCAAATACATGGGCCAGGGAGCATGGTTGTTCTATGCCTGTGCCGTCGCTTTGTTCTGCTTTGCGTGGGTTCGGGTGTGGGTTGTCAGCCTGCTGGACATGGGACAGTTCCAGCTCATTCTCGAGCAGTTCCGCGAGTTCGAGAAGTTCGCGCCGATCGAATTTGATGCGTTGTTTACCTATCCGGGACGTGTCGGGATGACTTTCGATGAGCCCATTGTGATTCTCTGTACGGTGGTCTGGTGTGTCGCCCGCGGGAGCGATGTGGTCAGCGGAGAACTTGGACGAGGAACGCTCGAGATGCTGTTGGCGCAACCGATTCGCCGAAGCACGCTGTTGGGATCACATGCGACGGTGTCGATCGTGGGTCTGGTCTTGCTTTGCTTGATGGTGTGGGCCGGGCTTTCCATGGGGGTCTATGCAACGAGCGTCAACGAGACAGTGCAGCAACCGACACTACAAATCCCTTTCCTGAATGTCGATTTGCCGTTGACCCTCAGTGATCCTGTCAAGCAGGCCGTGCCGCTGCGGGACAGGGTCGACGTTCGAACTTATGCCGCATCAACCTTCCACCTGTTCGCATTCGGATTTTTCATTCTGGGACTCAGTACGATGCTCAGTGCGTTGGACCGGTATCGCTGGCGAACGGTCGGTTCGGTGGTTGCCGTCTACGTCATGCAACTGGTGATGTTCGGTTTGGGAAAAGCGGCGCCCTCGCTCGATTGGCTCCTGTCGCTTACTTTTTTCAGCTGTTACAAGCCCCAGAAGATGACCTCGCTGGTGACGAGTGATGGCTTGAACGCCCCCTGGGGTTTGACGCAGGTCATGCCCGACGGCGTCTTACCGCCGCTTGTTTACCCTCTGATTTTGATTGGAATCGGAGGTCTGTTCTATCTGATCGCGTTTTATTCGTTCAGTAAACGCGACCTGCCCGCGCCGTTGTAGTCACAAAGGACTCCCTCTGCTGGGGAACTTCAGTCCTCGGAATTGGATGATCAAAGACGGCTTGGCGAACTAGGAATGTCGTGCGGATTTTAGCGTGGCAAAGTCTTCCTGTTAGTGGAGTTGTACACCCCCCGCCAGTGAAAAAAATATTCACATCTTTCTGACTCCAGCAAATTGTCCTTGCTCGCTGGGGTCGACCAGCTTTAATAGCCAACTTGAGTGGAAGACTCATCGGTCGCAAACGATCGTGAGCTGAAACACAGGAGTTGTTCGAAGAAGTTGACGGGCTGTTTGGTTCCGTTGGCTTGCTGCTGGTCGCCATGTCGCTGTTGGCTGATCTGACCACGGGGCCGAACACACTTGGGGCACGTTTCATTATGAATCATGTTTAACAGGTGCCCACAGATGTTCTCATTGCTTTTTAGATCCCGGAAACGTCGGCCAGTTCATTCCACACGACGCCGGCCCGCGGGCCGACGACATCTCGTGCAGGCCCTTGAAAAACGCGAGTTACTGGCGGGTGACCTCGAGTTCAAAAGTCCGAACACCTCTCCGTATCAGATCATCGAGGGAGATTCGTTGACGGGACAAGTCAAGCTTGCTGCATCGACTGCCAGTTCGGACATTCAGGTGCAGTTGCGGATTGATCAAGCGACCAATCAGGCCAGTTTTTCAAGCAGTGTCTTCACCGATACGAAAGTGATCACGATTGCGGCAGGGAACGACTTGTCGACCGTCTTTACCGTTTCAGGATGGGTCGATTCGATCGCTGACGGTGATCATGGCGTCAGTCTGGTCGCGACAGCTTCCGGCTACAGCGATCTTTCGGTTGCGATGACGATTCTCGATGCAGACGGAAACGCACCACCTGAAATCGTTGCTCTTGATGGCCTGGGATTCGAGAATGGAGTTTTGCCGGGCGAAACGGTCTCTCTCGTGGGCCAGTTTGAAGACCTCAATCCCGCCGATACCCATCAAGTCACCGTGGACTGGGGGGATGGAACGATTCAGACGCTGACCGCCGCTCAGGTGGATCAAGTCGCGGATTCGTTTTCTGCCGGGCATGTTTATGATGAGGCAGGACTGTACGAGGTGGCCGTGACCGTTGCGGATTCAGCAGACAGTGACACCGAACGGGTCGACGCAGCGATCGTCGGGATCGGATTGTCTGATGAGGGTGTGCTGGGTGTGGTGGGAACGGTCGGGGATGACCGAGTCGAGGTCAGGAAAGCATGTCGTGGACGAGTGGCAGTGTCGGTCCGTCTTGATGGCGTCGACAGGCAGTACCGGTCCTACAAGGCATCGGATGTGGCCAGTTTGAATATCGTGACAGGGGATGGCCAGGACAGGGTGAAGATCCACAAAAAAATCAAGATCATGGCAAGGATTGACGTGGGGGCGGGTCACGACGTGGTCAAAGCTGGTGATGGTGACACAACGGTCATGGCTGGTGCAGGAAATGATATCGTTATCACGCGGCGCGGCAACGATTCGCTTCACGGCGGAACGGGAGATGATGTCCTGGCAGCGGGGGATGGTGATGACCTCGTCGACGGGGGGACTGGATTCAATATTCTCGTCGGGGGTCGTGGTACTGATGTCATGATCAGCAGTGGTGAAGATATTGTGATTGGCGGTAGCTTGCGTGATCAGACCAAGGTTCGGAAACTCGCCAAATTGATGAGCTTCTGGAATTCCGGGGATGCGTTTGAAGACCGCGTCGCTGTCATTCGCGAGAAATTCATCGATAAGCGAAAAGGTCGCCATGGACACCACCGGCACCATCATCACCATGGACGGCATGGTGAATTTGTCCGCGATGATAAGGAAACCGATATTTTCCAGAATGTGGATCCAGCGCAGCGGCAGTGGTTTTTCGCTGATGACAGCGAAGACACGGGAGCTGATTCCCAGGATATTGTTTCCTAGTCCGTCAGAAAGACTTGTTTTCCAGACAGCACTCAAAGGGTAAGGCAGCGGGTTGTCGTTGCGTCGGGATGTTCCCACTGGCACCCAGTTGGGGTGACTGTCAGGACATTTCAGGAAAAGTGTCGCTCTGGCGCGCCACGCATCGTGATGTCTAATGCCTTGGATGGTAGCGGTGTCATATCACCGCTATACTTTTGTCCGGCGAGCAGGCATCCCTTTGATCTGTCAGCAGATGCTGTTCCGCACGCTCAAATTCTCTATGGGAGTAGGCAGAATGGGATTGTTCGACGTTCTACGTGGTGAATTGATCGACATCATCGAGTGGATTGATGATTCGAGTCACACACTGGTCTGGCGTTTTCCCCGCCGTCAGAACGAAATCAAGAATGGCGCCCAGTTGATTGTGCGGCCTGGCCAGATTGCCGTGATGGTTTCGGGGGGTGAATTGGCGGATGTGTATGAACCGGGTCACTACGAGTTGACGACCCCGAACATGCCCATCATGTCGACGCTGCAGGGCTGGAAGTATGGTTTCGAAAGCCCGTTTAAGGCCGAGGTTTACTTTGTCAGCACCAAGCAGGTGACGGACCTCAAATGGGGTACCCCCAATCCGATCATGTTGCGTGATCCGGAGTTCGGGCCGATCAGGATTCGCGCCTTCGGAAGTTACACCCTTCAGGCGGTTGATGCCAAAGCGCTGTTGAAGGAATTGGTTGGTACCGATGGCGATTTTTCCGCCGATGACATCACTGAATTACTCAGGTCGATCATCGGTTCCTCGTTCGCAGATCTGTTGGGAAAACTTCAGGTGCCCGCGCTTGATCTGGCGGCCAAGTATTCCGAGATGTCCGAGGCTTTGCGGAAAGAGGTGGTGGAGAGGATCGATGACGAGTACGGATTGGATTGCCCCCAGTTGTACATCGTTAACGTCTCCTTGCCCGAAGCCGTCGAGAAAGCTCTCGACACACGGACCAGCATGGGGGTGATCGGGAATATGGACACCTATCAGCAGTACCAAATGGGGCAGGCGATGACGGCTGCCGCCGAAAATCCGGCAGGGGGTGGGGCCTCGGATGGGATGGGGCTGGGAATGGGATTTGCCATGGCCAGTCGCATGATGCCTGGGCAAGGCGCACCTGCTGCGGGAATGCCGATGGCAGGGGCAGCACCGCCGCCTCCACCGCCAATGGTGCAATGGCATGTCGCTGCCAATGGGCAGACGCTCGGACCCTATCGCATGGAGCAACTCGCGGCGGCAATTGCCTCGGGTGAAGTCAATCAGGGAACGATGGTTTGGACCGCTGCCATCGGTGGATGGACGGCCGCCGGCCAAGTTCCGCAACTTTCCGGATATTTTCAAGCCGCAGTACCCCCACCTCCACCTCCGGCTTCGTGATCCCAAGCGGCGCCATTGCGGCGCCATTGCGGCGCCATTGCGGCGCCATTGCGGCGCCATTGCGGCGCGGTTTCCCGAGGATCTCGGGTCGTTATCCAAAGGCCGATTTGTGTTTTTGGGAAAAATCCGCTGCAGTTTCTTGACTCCGCGGAAATATGACACATGTTTCATTTGGACGCGTATGAACACCGCTCTAGCACGGGGCAGGTGTACCGCTTCAATCTCACGTGATGTGGGTCTCTGAAAAGGTTCTCCGAAAACGGCAAACCGACCGCGAGGTCGGGACGCAAAGCCACAGATCTCTCCGAGATGGCTGGGCTACCGAAGTCGAATCGATTCCACAGTAGTTTGCGCTCTCACTTTGATGTTGAGGGTGTTGAGTTGCGGAGACCGCCATGCATCAACCCGAAATTTTCGTCGACGACGATCATCGCACCTTTCTTGCTCAGGCTCGCCATTGCGGGGTTCCTTCCCGTTACGACCTGATCCCTGACATCGATAGCCAACCTGTTGCATGGGTTCGCCGTGATCGATCCTGTCTTGACGCTCAGGTGACTTCTTTGGATAGGGCCATTGTCCGGGAACAGATTCTTGAAGCACCCAATGGGATGGGCACATTCCCCATCATCTATTTCACTGGAGATGACGCCCGACAAACGACTGATATTGGCAGTCGACTTGGGAATTATCTACAGACACCCGCAACCGATGAATCACCGCTGGCAACGATCAATACGTTGCAAGCAGGTCATGGTTGCACCATGTCGGAGGCAGGATAGTGATACACGCAAGCAAATTGTCAGGCGCTGAAGGCCGTGCCCTACCGAGTCATAACCAGTTCACGGGACGTTCGGGGCTGGCTGTGATTCAAGAGTGCCGCGCGGACCTGCAGGCTTTCCTGCGAAGCACGAGATCACGACTGGAGGCAATCGCAAAGAACATTCCTGAGTGTGACGACCGGATGACTGACGGCGATGCATCCAATCGGCTGCTCAGAGGTTCTGATGGAACAGAACCGTTGCGTCCATTGCCGATTCTCGCTCCCCCACCGAGACGTGATCCGACCGCTCAGCTTGGATCGCAAGAGAAGACAGTGGCAGCATCGATCCCGATCGAACCGATGACGGTCAGGTTTGAGCCATTCTCGCCGCTGCAATCCGGCAAAGACGAGACCGATAACGACTGGCGATTGTCAAACGGGTTCGATCGAAATTCCTACTTTGGTCCCACCGATTTTCTTCCGGCGCGGGATACGGTCGCCGATGTTCCTGTTGCCGGGCCACTTGCGACTGCCGAAATTGCTGCCGAGTTGTCCCGCATCAACACGATCTCGGCCCACTCTGTCACCCGTTCGGTTGACTCGATCATACGCATCAGATCTTCGAGATTGCATCTGGCCAATCAAATCAGGAATAACTGATAGGGGTTGGCAGAAGCCGAACGTTTTCGTTGCAGAGGGTTCGAACACCTGATCGAGAAAGAGAACAGAAGTTCGGCAGGACAGGGATCGTGTGCTGACCCCGTGTCGCCTGTCGGACCCCGTGCGACCCCGTGGTTGCCCTCCCCATCAAGGGTGCGTCTTGAACAGGCATCGACGGACGATGGTTTGCTGCTCATACTTGGGCCTTCTCGTACCCATCGTTCCCCATGCGGCGTTCCCCATGCGAAAGTTTCTCCTGTTGCAAGTCAGGGATTCGGTTGACCCAATGCTTCTGCAGGAAGTTGACTGTTTTGCTGAAGCGCTCCAATGTCATGCGGGTCAGATCACCGTGTTCGATTTGCTGTCCGGTTGTCCGACCATGGATTACGTTTCGCCGTTTGACGTTGTCTTGCTGGGGGGAAGTGGCGACTATTCGGTTGCCGAGGGAGGGGCCTGGTTGCCGTCTGCCCTGCAGGTGATGCGAGAACTCTACGAGCTTGGGATTCCCACCTTTGCTTCCTGTTGGGGGTTTCAGGCGATGGCAAAGGCGCTTGGGGGTGAAGTGGTTACCGACATGACGCGGGCTGAACTGGGGACCGTGGAAGTGTTCCTGACCGAAGATGGCAAGAAGGACCCTCTGTTCATGGATTTGGGTGAGCGTTTCCTTGCGCCGATGGGGCATCAGGACTGCGTGGTCAAGTTGCCGCCGGATGCCATTCGGTTGGCATCCTCAGGAAAAGTCGAAAATCAGGCTTTCAAAATCAAGGGTAAGCCGATTTATGGCACCCAATTCCACCCGGAACTCAATCGTGCATCCCTGATCGAGAGAGTGCGAGCCTATCCCAAATATGTGGAGTCGATCACAGGAGATCCGATCGAAGTATTCGTCGAAAAGTGTGGGCAGACCGATCTGCAAAAGTTGTTGTTCAATTTTTCCCGTGGATGAGGAGTTGCCGCGCAGACATGTTCTGGGCTACCGGTTGCATGGCTGTCAGTGGGCACACGACAATGTCCAAATGATCGTGGACCAGCCATCGAGTTTCCGCGGCGATTCTTGTCATCGATGGCTCACGAAACCACGTTCAGGGTACGTTTGAAGGGCGGCGAAAAATGAAAAAGGTTGTGATCATTGGTGGCGGGATTGGCGGATTGACGCTGGCTCTTGCACTGAAGCAGCGGGGGATCGCAGTCACGGTTCATGAAAAGCATGCGCATTACCAGAGCCAAAGAACAGGATTCCTGATTTGGAGCTATGCCATTCGGTTACTGCAGGAGATTGGCGTTCCGGTGGATCAGGTGGGAACACCGCTTGAGGTTTTTGAAGTTCACGGACGCGTCGGGCAACTGGTCAGTGAGATGCCCATCGGTGAAATTTCACGCTCGCATGGTGCAGACACTTATGAGATCAACCGTCGCCGGTTATCAGAACGGATGTCGGAAATGGTGGGCGACGACCTGCGGACGGGACATGAGTGTGTGCGTGCCGAGACAGAGGGCGATTTGGCGGTCGCCACGTTTGCCGATGGAACCAGGGACCAGGGCGATGTGGTGATTGGTTGTGACGGAGCTCACAGTGCAGTCCGCAAAGCGATTCATCCCGATGCGGAATTGAAAATGCTTGACGCCGGTGGGTGGATTGCCGTGGTCGATCAGCATCCAGCCGATCTCAAACCAAATCGACACATGGATTTCTGGCAACCGGGATGCAAGGCGGGCGTGGCTGACATTGGCAACGGCGAAGCTCGTTGGTACGTCGCATTCAATCATCGATTACCTGATGATCAGATTTCCAAAATGGATCAGATCAGGGAGGGCATGCTCCATGTCCCCAACGTCATTCAGCAGTGCATGCAGATGACTTCCGAATCGCAAATGGTCTCGACCAAGGCAGGGGATCTGTTGGCACTTGAGCCATGGTACCAGGGCAGGTTGTTGTTGATCGGCGATGCAGCACACGCCACCAGTCCCTATGCGGGGATGGGGGCTTGTGCGGCCATTGCTGATGCTTGTTTGCTGGCTGAACTGTTTGAGCGGTACACCGATGTGGAAATGCTGTTCAAGGATTTTCAACAGCAACGAAAACCGGTGGCCGATGCCGTGATCAGGGAATCCAGACATGGCCTCGACATGTCGACCTGTCGATCAAGGTTTCGGAATTGGATACGGGATTGGGGATTGAGCCACATTCCTGAGCACAAGATGACGCAGATTGTCGATGAGATGGTAACCGGACATTGAGGTTCGCCAGGTGAGCTACGGTGGATCCGATGGGCTGCTGATACGGAAGCCCAGATCGACACCGGCCTGTCAGTTCACCTTGCCTCTGGATTTGTCGGGATTGAGCCATGCGTCCAGAAATCCGCTGCAGCGTTTTTCAGGTTTGCCGTGCCATCAATGATCTGGTCGGCGTACCCTCGCGAGGGTTCTACATACCTGTCGTGCATGGGCTGTACCGTATCGTTCCATTGCCGTTGGATCGAGTCCGCGTCGCGTCCACGTTCCTGCTGGTCACGTTCCATTCGTCTTTGAAGCCGCACGTCTGACGGTGCATCGACGTAGACCTTAAGATCCAGCATGTCACGGATGCTGCTGTTCCACAAAGCCAGAATCCCTTCCACGATGATGATCGGTGCTGCATCAAAGTCTTCATGACCGACTCGATTGTGTGTGGCGAAATCATAGTTCGGAACGGACGTTGTCCCGCTGCTCTGCAACTCTTTGAGTACTTTTTCCAGTAAATCGAAATCCAACGCGGATGGGTGGTCGAAATTCGTCCGTTCCTGGTTGGGGGTTGCTTTCAGAGGGTGATAGAAACGATCCAGTTCGAGGATCGCCAGTTGGTCACCTGCGGCCGACAATAGCTCACGGGCAAAAGTTGTCTTGCCGCCTGCACTGCCGCCGGCGATGCCAATCAAAAAGGAAGCCCCGCGGGTCACGGGATTGGATCCATCTGTGGTTTGCGATTCGGGGTGATTGGAGGGCTTGTTCATGGATCCAGAAGTCGGCGGGAAGGTCTCCTCGAAAACATACCTCATTTCGTGGCAGAGAAACTCCCCAGGTTTGTCCAGCGAGTCCGGAGCAATTGATTCAAGCAGGGAACCGGCAGAGTGGTTGAATGCAGATGTGCCAAGGGACTTGCCCGGTCCTTGCAGCGGATTGGCAGCGGATTGATCGGGAACCCGGCGACAGGCATCCCGCAACTTGCCGGGACAACACCTTTTTCGTTACAAGCTTGACATTCGGTCATGACGGGTCGCAATCTGACATTGAATCAGGGGTATCAAACCAATCATGCTGGGCGATCGCAACGACAGGAGCGATGGAGGCGATGTTTTCAAGCGGAATCAGCGTGGTTTGGATGGAAAAGACAGTAATTTCCTTTCGGCAAACGAACATCTTCCTTAAACTACTGCAATGATGAGATTCTTCTCTCGATTGATCGTGGTCTGGGTCGCAATCTGCACGTGCGGATCGTGGGTCCTTGCGCAATCCAACCCGAAGATCGATTTCTTTGAATCCAGGATTCGGCCGGTACTCGTACAACATTGCTATGAGTGCCATGCCGACGATTCCAAGACGCTGCGGGGAGGCTTGCTCGTCGATTCCCGCCAGGGGTTACTCAAGGGTGGTGAATCTGGACCCGCAGTCGTTCCAGGCGAACCCGAGGAAAGCCTGCTGATTTCCGCCTTGAGGCACGATGACTTTGAGATGCCTCCGAAGCAGAAATTGTCGCAAGTCATCATTGAGGATTTTGAGAAGTGGATCAGGGAAGGTGCAGAGGATCCCCGTGACGCGACCACCGAAGCTGCCAAACCGAGTTTCATTGATGTCCAAGCCGGTCGAAAGCACTGGGCTTACCAACCCCTCAGGGCACCCGCCCTGCCTGCGGTGAAAAACACCGCTTGGCCGCATAACGAGATCGATCGCTTCGTGCTCGCTGGATTGGAATCGGCAAGGCTGCAGCCGGGTCCTGACGCGGAAAAGATTGTCTTGGTGCGGCGGCTCTACTTCGATCTCATTGGTTTGCCTCCCATGCCACAAGAGATCACCCGGTTCCTCAACGACAAGTCGCCCCGGGCTTACGAGAATCTCGTTGATCGGCTGATGGCGTCACCTCGTTTCGGTGAACGTTGGGGCCGCCACTGGCTCGATGTGTCGCGATTCGCCGAGTCGATGTCGTTGCGGGGAAAGCTGCTCAAGCATGCCTGGCGTTATCGTGATTATGTGATTGAAGCGTTCAATGACGATCTGCCATACGATCAGTTTCTCACGCAGCAACTCGCAGGAGATTTACTGGAGGCGGCGTCCGTTGACGCACAGCGGCAGAATCGGATCGCGACGACGTTCCTGGTGATGGGTGACGCGCTTCTGGAGAACCAGAACAAGAGCCAACTCGACATGGATGTGGTCGATGAACAACTCGACGTGATAGGAAGAGGGCTGTTGGCGCAAACGATCGCCTGCGCGCGTTGTCACGACCACAAGTTCGATCCCATCCCTACCCGTGATTACTACGCGATGGCGGGGATTCTCAAAAATGTCCAAGGATTAAAGCACTCCAACGTTTCCACGACCATGGAAATTCCGTTGCCAATGACAGAGGAGGCAAAACGGGAACTGGAAATTCACGATTCGTCGGTCGCCAAACTGCAAAGCGTAATCGCAACGCTGAAGGAAAAGGAAAATGAAAACGGTCTGACCCCTGTCCAAGCGATCGACTTGCCGGGGTTTGTCGTGGACAACCCCCAAGCAAGAGTCGTCGGCAAGTGGGGCAATTCCAACGGAATCCTCAACCGCGTGGGTTCTGAGTACCTGGTGTCGAAAACCTCTGGCAGCAAAGTCATTTATCCCGTGACATTTCCCGAGGCAGGCAAGTACGAAGTACGTATTACGATTGCGCAGCACCCAAATCGTGCTCCCAAGGCCCACGTGACCGTCCGCCACCATGACGGTAGTGAGTCCTTTCGCATCGACCAGAGAAAGGCTCCGGGTACGTTTAATCCAGACAGATCGGACGGCTATTTTCAATCCCTTGGTGTTTTCGCGTTTCCCTCTGGCCAAAGTGATGCGGTTGAGATTTCTGTCGGGGGTGGTGGTGGCTTTGTCGTTGCAGATGCGGTCCAGTTTCTGCCTGTGGACAACGACGGCAAAGTGACAACCCCGCCAATTTCCCAGCCAGATAAAAAACTGTCGGCGGCTGAACGAAAGGCCCTCAAAACAGAAATTGCAAAACTGACGGCCGAGCTTTCCGCACTCAAGAAACGAAAACCCGCCCGTGAAATGGTGAATTCAGCGGTCGAGAAAACGAAGCCGGTGGATTTGAAGATTCACATTCGCGGTAGCATCGATCATCTGGGGGCCGTCGCTCCCCGCGGTGTGCTACAGGTCGCCAATTACGGACCACCGCCTGAGATGCCCACCAACAGTAGCGGTCGATTGGAACTCGCCCACTGGATTGCCGATCCCGCCAATCCATTGACATCCCGCGTGATGGCGAACCGCGTGTGGCACTGGCTGATCGGCGCAGGACTGGTTCGTAGCGTTGATAACTTTGGTACAACCGGCGAATCGCCGTCACATCCCGAGTTGCTTGATTATCTGGCTGTTCGATTCGTCCAGCAGGATTGGTCCGTGAAGAAACTGATCCGTTCGATTGTACTTTCCAGAACTTACCGTCTTTCTTCTTCGCTAGGTGAGCAGCAGGAAGACCCGGAGAATCGACGGTTAGCTCAGATGAATCTTCGCCGCCTGGATGCTGAGGCGCTGCGTGACACAATGCTGGCCACAGGTGGCACGATGCAATTCAAGATGGGAGGGGCCACTTTCCCTGCTAATCTTAAAACAGACGTCGACTTTCGGTTTCAGGCACCACGGCGCAGTGTTTACGTGCCTGTCTTTCGGAGTAGTTTACCCGAACTGTTTGAAGTGTTCGATTTTGCCAATCCCAGCATGGTCACCGGCCGCCGCGAAGTCAGCACGGTGGCTCCCCAAGCACTGTTCATGATGAATCATCCTTTTGTTCGTACGCAGGCCAGGCTCACGGCGGAACGACTGTTGAGCGATTCCCAACTCAAAGAATCACATCGCATCGATCACGCCTATCTGCAGATTCTCGGACGCCACGCGACGGAGGCAGAGGTATCGCTGGGTCAGGAGTTCTTAAAGGCGGTGGTTGATACGAGTGAGAAGGGCCAGATTGAGGCCTGGACACAGATGGTACAATCCATGTTTTCGACCATCGAATTCCGCTATATCCGATAATCAGAGTGCGATTCCATGAGTCCCGTTAATCATTGCATGACACGACGAGCGGCCCTGCAGCAATCCGCCTGCGGTTTCGGCAGTTTGGCGTTAGCCGGATTAGGTGCTGACTCGGTTCAAGCGGCGAATCCGCTGGCAACGAAAACGCCACATCTTCGTCCCAGGGCGAAGCGGATCATTTTCCTGTTCATGCAGGGTGGCCCCAGTCACGTCGACACCTACGATTACAAACCGGCGCTCTACAGGAATGATGGCAAGAAAATGCCGTTCGACGACGCGCGCACGATCGCCAAAACAGGGAAACGTGGTACTTCTGAGCGTGTCATGAAACCCATGTGGAAGTTCAAGCAATATGGAGAGTCAGGGCGTCAGACGTCTGATTTGTTCCGTCAGACAGCGAAGCATTCAGACGACCTCACCTTCATCCATTCGATGCATACCGAGGGGGTTGCACACGGACCGGCAACGTTGTTTCTGCATTGTGGTTCGACCATTTTCATAAGGCCATCATTCGGTTCCTGGGTCAACTATGGCCTGGGATCTGAGAATGAAAATTTGCCCGGGTTCATTTCCCTGTGCCCTTTGACATCCTCTGGCGGCGGTCGCAATTACGGCAACGCTTTTCTTCCTGCCGCAAACCAGGGCACAGCCATTGGTAAGGTTGGGAAGTTGGACGCCAATACGACGATTCGGAATCTGGGCAACGCTGACTTGTCGACCCATGAGCAGCGTCGGCAACTCGAATTTCTGCAGCGGCTCAACGCAGAACAGTTGAACACCGTGAAAGGGGACTCTGAACTGGAAGCGCTGATCAGTTCCTACGAATTGGCCTGGCGGATGCAGAACAATGCTCCCGGGGTGCTCGATTTAAGCCAGGAGACTCAGCATACGATGGCGATGTATGGGATCGGTGAAAAGGAGACTGACTATTTCGGTCGTCAGTGCCTGATGGCGCGGCGACTGTGCGAAAACGGAGTTCGTTTTGTTCAGGTCACCTCGGGGGCAGCGGGGGGGGGTAACAATTGGGATCAGCATTCGAAGCTGCCTCAGCACGAAGCGCAGGCAAAGGCGGTTGACAAGCCGATCGCTGGCTTGCTGCAGGATCTTAAACAGCGAGGACTGTTGGAGGATACGATCGTCTGGTTCAGCGGTGAATTTGGTCGCGCGCCCTACGCTCAGAATAATGGCACCGGCCGCGATCACAATGCAGACGGATTTACGACCTGGCTGGCTGGCGGTTGCCTGAAGTCCGGTTTCGCCTACGGTTCCACGGATGAGTTCGGGCAGAAAGCGGTCGAGAACAAAGTCCACATGCACGATCTGCACGCCACGTTGCTGTACCTGCTGGGGCTCGATCACGAACAATTGACCTATCGGTATGCAGGACGGGATTTTCGGCTGACCGATGTCCACGGTTCGGTGGTCAAGGAGATCATGAGTTAGCTTGATCGTGCAGGACGGTTGACGCATCAACCGCTAATGGAATCCTGTACGCTTGAACGCGAGTGGTCATTCCATTCTGGCTGTGCGAGACTGATGCAGTACTCACGATACTTCTGGATGGCCTATGTCTTTTCACCTCTCGCTTGACGACCGTGACATCGACGTGAATGTCTCCAGTATTGTCCTTTGTCTATCGGACGATGAATTCCAAGGAAATATCGATTTCACCCTGTTGTTGAGTGAACCCGTTCCGTCGGGGAAACTGCTGAGCTGCTTGCGGTTGCGGATTCACTCCGACGAGCACCGGCATGCCGAGACCCTTGAAGTTCAAAGCTATCAAGAGATGGAAAATGGCTACCAGATCAGCATGTACTGGGCCGCCATCAGTCAGAACGCAACAGAACCCCCGATGGAAATCCCCAAGGAAGTTGAACTCGTCTGGGAAAACGACACAGGACAGTCGATCGGATGGTTTCCATTGAAGGCAGCGGGTCTTCCAGACACTCCCGCTGCCCCATCCCCATCGCTCGGCTCGGCGTCACGAGAGGGAAGGGGCGATGATGATCCCAAGGGACTCTTCACCGAAGAGTTGCCCCGGCGAAAAACCATCTCCATGAAGTGGTTTGATCGCGACACCCCGTTCACGTTGGTCTCCGGCATCCTGTTCACCGCGGGTCCCTTGGCGATGGGTTGGTACAGTGGCCATCGTGCGATGGAAATCGGCAGCATGGCTTTCAGTCTGGTTGGAGTGTCGATCTTCTACTTCGGGATCTGCAAGCTTTTCAACAAGACATGCATTGTGATTGAAAACTCACAACTCAACGTGACATTTCGGCCGCTTCCATGGCCCAACCGGTTTCGGCCAATCCCTGTCGACAGCATCCGTGGCGTTTCGACCCGAAAGCGCAAACACCGACACAAAGAGAACACAGGGACCACGACCAGGACCAGAACCAGCTACTCCTATGTGGTCGAAGTTTCCACACAGACCCAGGGGCGAGTGAAGGTCGTGTCCCATGACTCCTCGGAGACCGCCCTGTTCATCAAGAATAAACTCGAACAGTTCCTTGAATCCTAGACAGCACCGGGTCACGGGACGGTTGTTGTTGGCCTGCGTGCGATCAAGCGGGTCTTGAACGTCTGATTCAAGGCGGAATCAAATTGCGCGTCTGGCTTGGTGCTGGAAATCATTTTTCCCATCAGTCATACTGTCAGTTTCGTTGAATCTACGCAAAGCGGATTGTGCGATGGTGCAAAGTCGAACGTCCTGTTCTGTTCTGGTTCTGTTGCTGAATGTCTTCTCTGGTGCCAGCTATGGCGATTGGCCGACGCACCGAGGCAATGACCAGCGCACCGGATACCGGGAACAGTCTTTGTCGGCATCCCACTGGATACCGGCGTGGATCAACGAGGATCTCGACGCACCTGCACCGGCATGGCCTGCCCCAGCGAAAGGCAGTTTGTGGCAGGAACTGACGTCAATGGAGCCTCGGGTCACCGACGACCGCGGAGACGTTCCCCTGATTGCGGCCGATCGAGAGGGCTCTCTGCATGTTTTGATCGGTTCCTCTGCGACAGATCGGCTTGTGTCGTTGAGCCCCGACACCGGACGGCTGGAATGGCAATTCATTGCAGATGCACCGATTCGTTACGCACCATGCCTTCGCGGCGGAACTGCATTTGTCGGTGCCGACGACGGGTTCGTCCACGCGGTTGATCTGCGTGATGGCAAATTGTTGTGGAAGACCCGGATTGGCCCCGAACTGCGTCAGATCGTCGGTAACGGGCGACTGATCGGCGCTCATCCGATTCGTACGTCGTTGGTAAAGTCGGGCGATCTTGTCTATGCCAATGCGGGGCTCTTTCCCAGTCAGGGAGTCTATACGGCTGCTTTGAATGCGGCAGACGGTTCTGTCGCATGGCGAAGACAAACACGTCACTCGCCGCAGGGATACCTCCTGACGGACAATCAACAGCGACTGTACATTCCGTGCGGTCGCGCGGCTCCCTATTGCGTCGCCATGGATTCCGGTCGTTTCGTGTCGGATCTCCCGTCCGCCGGTGGCTCGTTCTGCATGCTGACCAACGAGGCGTTTTTTTCCGGTCCAGGAAACCAGCCGGCCGTGCAGTCGTATCCCAATATTCCAAAAGCAGAAATGCTGCCGATTGAGGGCCGCGCGATTGCGGCCGGAAGTGGCTTCCTGTGGATCGCCAACGGTTCTCAACTGCAGTGCCACGATCTGCCAAAGCTAACGACTCGCGCAGGCGGATCGCTGCTCTGGTCGACTGACTGCGCGCTTCAGGAAGCGATGATTGTTTCAGGTCATGAACATGCCCGGTCCCTTTTTGTGGCCGGTGGTCAACACGTGCAAGTGGTGGATGCTGATACCGGAAAACTCACACAACAGCTGAAGATTCCAGAGGCGAGCGGACAGATTCGCTATCTCGCCGTTGCAGCCTCGTTGAATGACAGGACTCCCGATATTCTTGTCGCAACCACAAGTTCCGGACGTGTTTTTACCTGGAAGGGGGCAGCTGAATCGAAAACAGCTGACTGGCCTGGTTTCGGACGGCCGGTTGTTTCACAACGGACCGTCGCACCGGAGGTGCAACAACGTGTTGAGGAGGTACGCTCGGAACTGAGCGTCGATGTCGGACTGGCGTTGCTGCTCAATGACTCCGATGGAAGTTTTGCTCAACAGATTCTGGCCACGAGCCGCTTGAACGTCATTTCAGTGGTGCCCACGACCGAAGAACGGGACCAGTTGCGAACGCAATTCCTGTCGCAACAACAGTATGGGCGACGCATGACCGTGCTGAGCGTGGCCAAGGATCAGCCGCTGCCATTTTCCGATCGGCTGTTCAATTTGGTGTTGGAGGCCGCCGAGTCCGGGCGTCCTTCGCGAGAATTGTTCCGGATGGTCGATTCCGATACGGGGGTTGTCAGTCGTGATGGTAAACCGCTGGAAACAGCTCGTCCCTTTTCGGGTGGCGGGGTCTGGCGTCATCAATACGGATCTCCGAACAATTCGGCCGATTCCGGTGACACCGCCATCGGCAGCGCCTCTGGTTTTCGGTTGCAGTGGTTTGGCGGCGTAGGACCGTCACGCATGCCGGATCGGCATTTGCGAGGACAGGCGCCTTTGGCAGCCGGGTCGGCCATGGTGCTGCACGGAGACGAATGTCTGATTGGGGTGGATCCCGCCAATGGCGTTGAACGCTGGCAAGTCGATTTGCCTCCCGATGCAATGCGCTATGTGATGCCCTTTGACGCTGGCTATTCGTGTCTGACTGACGACGGAACCGTGTTGTACACCGCAGCCGCCTCGGAACTCTGGAAACTCAATGCCTTCACCGGCGAAAAGCTGGCTGGCTTTCAAGTGCCTGCAGAGATGAAAGGGATGAACTGGGGGTATGTTGCTGAATCCCGCGGACGGCTGTTTGCCAGTGTCATGAAGCCGTCGGCCGGCCGGTTGAAAGGGGTGCCACAGCAGGATGCAGTGGTCGATGCCGAACGGTTGGCCGCTGAACGCGGTTACCGGCGCGGGCAGTTTGATCGTGCGACGTTGCGGGAAAAGTATACGAAACAGGACTACGCTTCCACGCGTCCGCTGGTGTGCAGTCGCTGGCTGTTCGGACTGAATGACAACGGTAGCCAGCGGTGGAGTTATTCATGCAAGGGGGTACTGCCCAACAGTTCCATTTCGGTGAATGAAAAAGGAACCCGGGTCCTGTTCATCGAAGGTCTCAGCGAAACCTGTGTTCAGCATCCAACCGATCGCGTCTCTGTGCCTGACATCGTCGAAGACGCCAGGATTGTCTGCCTGAATGCAGCGACGGGAAAGCCGATCTGGAAACAACCGCTGAATTGGCCCCAGGCCAAAAATATTCTGTATTCCCAGATCGTCGACGGTTTCGTGCTGTTGGCCTCTTCCGAAAGCAAGGAAAGCGGAGCGTTCTACCAGGTTGGTGTGTTCCGTCTTGCGACGGGTGAACCTGTATGGACGAAACAGCATGCTCACATTACCGACGGTTTGGGGCATGGCGAACAGGTGCATCATCCGCTTACGCTCAGGCAAAAATCAGGGAGGATCTGCGTCATCGCAGAACCGTACATGTACGACCTTGCCACGGGCGAGCGTATTGTGCCCGAGGGGGCGGCGTCTGACTGGGTCCTGAAACGCCCAGGGCACAGTTGCGGAACGTTAAGTGGCGCGGGGCAATGTGTGTTCTTTCGAGCCACGAACCCGACAGTGCTTGATCTTTCTTCTGACGCCTCTGATCGCTTCCAGCGACTTTCTCCCAGCCGACCGGGTTGCTGGATCAATATGCTTCCGGCCAATGGACGACTGCTGATTCCTGAAGGGAGTGCCAGCTGTGTATGTGCGTACTCTCTGCAAACGTCGATTGGATTTGTTCCAGTGAATTCGTCTGCCGCAGAAGTTCCGTTGCTGAAGGATTTTCCACCTCTGGAAGAAGAACGACTTCAGGAACTTTACGCTTGGAAATTCGATCCAGCAGCCATCGACGGCGATCAAATTCGTCCGACGGTCGGTTCGAAGTCATTGACCGCAGCAGCTCCCATTGAAATCACGGACCAGGGACTCGTTCTGGACGGTCAGCAGTGGCTGGCGATGGAACCCGAGCATCCCGAGTTGCCGGCGATGCCCGCCACGATTTCTTTGGAAGCGCAGGTGAGAGTCGGCGGCAATACACCTGAATGGTCCGGCATCATTGGAGCCATTCAGGACAATGGAAACTTTGAACGCGGCAGTCTCCTTGGCGTTCACAACAAGCGATTCTTCTTTGCCGTGGCGTCGGAACAGCGTTCTTCAATCACGTACCTGGAAGCTGCGACCGAACTGAATCCCGAAAAACTCTACCACCTCGTCGGAACTTACGACGGCAGCATGATGCGGTTGTACATCGATGGAAAACTGGCGGTCGTCAGTTCAGCACAACGCGGTGCCGTGCTGTTCGAACAGAAGTGCTGGCTGGCGGCGGGTATCTACAAGGATGACGACGAACATTATCCTCTGTACGGAGTGCTTTCACGAGCGGCTGTGTTTCGAGGTGCGTTGCCGCCGGAGCAGGTACGGCAAAGAAGGAACATGAGTCGGTAAAGTCGGTGCTCATGTGACAGGAAAGAAATGGCGGCCTGTGAAGGATTCAGTTGCCGACTGTTGTGCCGACTGTTGTGCCGAACGTTGTGCCGAACGTTGTGCCGAACGTTGTGCCGAACGGCCGTACCCGATGCTTTGGCAAGTAGATTCGGCACCTGTTTGGATTGTGTCGCGAGATTTGAGGGGGAGCTTGTCTGAGCCAGCGACAAGCGGTTGATCTCAGAGAGAAGATGCCTTGAGTGTGAACGCAAGGGTGACAGCATGGATTCAAGGATTGGACTGCGAATAGAACGATGTCTGCCTCTCGGCAAGGGTGTCAATCCGATCGGGAAAGGCTTGTTTCATCGAGCGAAAGCACAAATGCAACGATAAAAGAGTCCTGCGTCGACTATCGTGCGAAGGCTCGATTGGTGACACTATCTGGCAGTCCTGTGAGGAGAATGGGATTGTTTCGAATGAAAGCGTCTTGAAATACCTGGAGAATCAACCGGCGATGTCACTGTTTGCCAATTACACCGTCGCGTCAAGCGACTACGACAAAACGCGCGAAGCCGTCGGCGTAGACGCCATTTTGAGTTGTTTTTCCCGAACCAGCGTTCCGCTCGACAAGCAGATTGTGTTGGAGGCGGGCTGCGGGACGGGGAACTACCTGAAGGCCTTGCGTCCCCACGTGGGAACCATTTCCGGTATCGACTTCAGCGAAGGTATGTTGGAGCAAGCTCAAAAGAAATTTGGCGGAGATGTTGAGTTAACCTGTGGCAGCATTCTCGACATGCCGTACGAAGACGAGCGATTCGACGGCATCACCTGTAATCAAGTGCTCCACCATCTCGAACAGGGGCCCGGAGCGTCGGATGATCCCGTAGACTGGGAGCCGTGCAGCTATCCCAATGGGATGCAGTTCATGCAAGAGGCCTATCGCGTGTTGCGACCGGGCGGCGCCTTCGTCATCAATGCAACTTCCTACACGCAGTTCCGTGATGGCTATTGGTGGGCTGATTTGATACCGGTCGCTGTCGCACGACTGTGTTGCCGAATGCCTGACCTCGATCAGCTGAAGGAGATGCTCACGGCAGTGGGATTTGAAATCGAAACCGTTACGGCGGATCTGGGCGGAGTACTTCAAGGACCATCCTATTTGGATCCCATGGGCCCCCTCGACGAATCATGGCGGGCGGGTGATTCGACGTGGTCCTTATGTTCCGACGCCGAGCTTGCTGGCGCACAGCAGCGGGTCGAGGAAATGAATGCGAAAGGTGCAATGCAAACGTATCTTGACGAACGAGAGAGCAAGCGGGTTGGGATCGGGCAAGCCACGTTCATCGGTGGTCGCAAATAACCCCTCTCTTGAGCACTCGCCACAGAAGTTCCTACGGAGAGAACCGTCCCAGTGATGGCCAATCGAAATAGTTTAGTAACTCGGTGGCTCAGCACCGCACCGGACTGGGTGTTCGCTGCTTACGCGATTACCGCGTCTTTCTCGACCTATTTCTGCATGTATGCATTCCGCAAGCCTTTTGCGGCGGCGACCTACAATGATTTTGGTACCTTCCTTGGGCTCGACCTGAAAACGGCGCTCGTCATCAGCCAGATCATCGGTTACACGCTCTCCAAGATTATCGGCATGAAAGTCTGCTCGGAATTGGACCGAGCCAATCGAGCCTTGGTCCTGGTACTGCTGATCATCTGGGCGCAGTCCGCCCTGTTTGTCTTTGCCGTCGTTCCCTCGGACTGGAAAGTGCTCGCGATCCTGCTCAACGGTTTGCCGTTGGGCATGATCTGGGGACTTGTTGTTCGATACCTCGAGGGTAGACGACTTTCGGAATTGGTGCTGGCAGGGTTGAGTTGTTCATACATCATTGCCAGCGGCGTCGTGAAAGATGTAGGACGGATGTGGATCGGCGCAGGCGTGCCCGACGTTTGGATGCCGGCCATCACGGGTCTCTGTTTTCTGCCGTTGTATCTTGTCTCGGTGTGGCTGTTGAATCAGGTTCCTGATCCTTCTGTGGTGGATATCGATTCGCGAACGGAACGACCGAAGATGAACCGTGGCGATCGCGCCAGGTTCTTAGCGAACTTCTGGCTAGGCCTGCTGCTCCTGTTCACCGTCTATTTCTTCCTGACCGCTTTCCGGGACTTCCGGGACAACTACGGAATCGAGGTTTTTCAGGCCCTTGGTTATGCCAAGACGCCGGCCGTTTTTTCTCAAACCGAGTTTCCGGTTGCGATCGGCGTCGTTCTGACACTTGCCGCGCTCAACGTCTTTCGGAACCATCGCCATGGACTGATCGCTGTTTTCGCAGTGATGACGTTCGGATTGCTATTGATGTCGGGTGCCACCCTGATGCTTGACGTTGGGTTGCTTCAAGGACGAGAACTATGGTGGATGGTGTTGATTGGGCTTGGTTCATACCTTGCCTATGTCCCCTTTGGGACGGCCCTGTTTGAGCGACTGCTGGCCTCCACTCATTTTCGTGGCAACGCGGTGTTTGCGATCTACATTGCCGACTCCGTTGGTTACACCGGTTCAGTCGCCATCCAGATCTACAAGGATTTCTTTCAATCCGACATCAACCGGTTTGAATTTCTGCATGGCTTCACTTATGCGCTTTCTTTGTTGGGCGCTGCGCTACTTGTCGCAAGCTGTTTCTACTTTTACTCGAAGACAAATCGTGCGTCGGACACCTCGCAGACCGAACGTGACTCCGCCTGAAAACCATCGTCAGGGGCTTGTCAGCGGTCACTGAGAAATGGTCTTATGCAAATATCAGATCAAAGGAATCGCATACCATGACCAAACAACACCCCATCCTGCTCTTCGTGCTCCTCGCTCTGCTGGCGACGGCGCCCTTCTCCAATGCACAAGCGCAACAGCCCACCGAAGAGCAACTGGCGCGAATACTCAAGCGTTTTCCCGAAGCGGACAAGGATAAGGACGGCAAACTGAACACGGAGGAGATCCAACAGTTCGTCAAATCCAGGCAGAGGAATAGGCGCCCGGCCGCAGCAGCACAACCGACGCAGGCTGGGGATGCGAAACTTACTGAGACGCTGGCGGAGATGAATGCGCGGTTTGAGAATGTTGAGGTGGAGCTTCTTGAGTGGCCTGATGAGTTGCATAAGAAACTTGGAAAAATGACGAAGCTCGCTTTGGTGACGCGGCCCGTGGAGAAGATTGAGGGGAAACTGCCGTTGCTGATCAATCTGCATGGTGGAGGGCAGCGTTGGTTTAACAATAGTTTTCAACAGCAGCTTGTGATTGCGGCTGAGATGGGGATGAAGCGGGGGTTTGATTTGGCCGAGCTTGCGGGGAAGGGGCTGGTTGTGCTTGATCCTAACACGGCGGAACGTTGGAACGCCGATTCGCTCGATACGATGCTTGATTATGTGCTGGAGACCTTCCCTGAGATTGATAAGGATCGTGTGTATGTGATCGGCTACAGCGCGGGGGGTGGGGCTACCTGGAGATGGATCAATCAATCGGCCGACCGTTTTGCGGCGGCAGCGCCTTGTGGTTTTACCGGTGGTAGTGCTGAGGACGATGTGAAGAAGCTTGCGAAGTTGCCGATCTGGGCGATGGCGGGCGGCGATGATGGGAAGAATCCAGCTGGAATTAGAAAAATGGTGGCGCGATTGAAGGCGGCGGGGAATGTGAATGTGAAACATACGGAGTTTGAAGGTGCGGATCATCGCGCGGGGGGCAGAGCAGTGTTTGGTACGGTGGAGTTGGTCGATTGGATGCTGGGCTTTAAGCGACCGGGAACCACGGAGTGAAAAGTGGCAATCGGTATTGGAGCGAGTAGGGCCTGAATCAACACGTTGAACAGATAATGAATTCTTCGAATAGAATTCGGAATAAAAATCTCGTGACCGACCAACACTTTTCTGCTGCCAAACGGTTTCGGGTGGGGCACGAGGTGGGGCAGAAGGTGTCCGAAATGGCACGAATTGGGGCTACCAACGCAAAAGGCCCGACGAGAATCCAGTGATTTTCGCGGGCCTGCGGGTGAGTTCGCAGCATTGCAATCTGCGAGAGTGGGCGATGAGGGACTCGAACCCCCGACATTCTCGGTGTAAACGAGACGCTCTAGCCAACTGAGCTAATCGCCCCTGTGTGTTCTTGATCCTGTGCTGTTGGATGAACGCTTGGCCCTGATCCACCCACAGGCTCGTTTCATCTCAGCACCTGAGGCCAATGAAACGGCGGCTGGAGAGCCGGTAATGTCTGTCTTGACCTCTTTCGGCAAGATGACAACGTCAGCCTGACAAGACGTCTTAGCGGCTGAGCATGCGGGTTCGGCGCGCTCGGCGTTCGGCCCGCAAGCGTGCTCGGCGATTGGTTTCGCTCGGCTTTTCGTAGTATTCCCGGCGTCGCATCTCTTTCTTGATGCCACTGCGCTCGACCAATTTGCGGAATCGACGAACTGCTTCTTGGATGGTTTCCCGATCACGAACCACTAACTTGACCATTTCTGCTCCGAATTCATTGCCAGATCTTATCTCCCTTTGGAGGGATTTTCCTCTCAGGCCAGCCCGATGCCATGCCACCAAACGGGAAGTCTAACGATCTGCCTACCGCAATGGCAATGGCGGGACCCGTTTTCCGCCCTATTTCCCGGTTAAAATGCACTCATGGTGACCAAGGCAGCCAACTTGAGCCTGGCCGAATGATTTGCCCGAGCCATCCTGAGCGTTGATCCGACAGATCGCGAGCATGCGGTTTCGTATCCCGAAATTATCGCGATTCAGACGAGTTCCTCGTCCATTTCATCCTCGCTCGTCACGCCCAAGCCTCGTAGGACTTCTTCCAGCTGGCTGTCCAACCTGTCCAGTTGTTCCAGAACCTCGTCCTGACGCTGTTCCAGATCCTTAAGCAGTTGGCCTGGCTCGAGATCCTTGAGGTGCGAAGTCGCTGGGGGAGACATATTGGATTGGCTTGCGTTTGCTTTGGGGCCCTGAAACTGCTGCGGCGCTCCGTGGCAATCAATCGAAACCGATGAACGCCGTGCCGTATCGAACCTTTGCATCGGTTCGATCTTCACCCCCTCAAGAGTCGCTGTCCGGTCGCATCGGTCCGATAAGTCAGTGAAGATGTACCGCTAACGGAGAAACAAGCGGTCGTAACGAGCACGCGGATCAACGCGTCAAAATTACGGTTTTCGCACCCACCGGCCGGTTGTCCTGGATCACCCAAGTGGCCAACAGAAAAGCCCGCCAATGACAAGAAAATTGCGCTGTTTGCATCGCATCCCTTCGGTGGCATGAAGGGCTGAGTTGAGCACGCAAGGCAGCAATGCTAGCATCGCAAGGAGAGGCTTCGCTCTTGCCGTCTGAGTTCTGGGGGGATAGTCTGAAGCGTGAGTCAAGGAAGGTTCACGTCCATTGTCAGGGAGGGCAATCGCGTGTTGAAACGAACGTCCATCAGGACGAAGCTGCTTATCGCGTTGACATCTCTGTCCGTGATCTTCTGTTCGCTGGTGGCTGCCATCGTTTTCGGGCTGACCAGTTACAAGAGCCTGACGATTGCTGTGACGCAGCATGCCGTGGATGTTCGCAATGCGAGCGAATTGATCTCCACCGCCGATAGTTTGAGGCGCAGTTTCGACAGCAAGATTGCATTTCATGAACAGCCGGGGCTATTGACGTCCGAGATTGACGAGAACCCGCTGCGTATTCTGGAAGCCGAGGGATCGAAGTTTACTGAATTGATTGGTAGTTTCAGTAACAAACTTGAGGCGTTCCGTAACTTGTCGAGTTCTCAATCGACAGAATTACTCTTGCCTGCCTCGGATCGTGAATTGGCGCTTGCGGACATTCAAGCTGAGTTTGATCACATCAAGAAACTGCAAACGGTTGAGACCGATTATTTGATCAACGCCGATCGTCAACGAGAGTTGAGTGCGAGCATCGACGATTTGGTCGAAAAGACCAAAAATCACGCATCCGATATTCACGAGCGTTTTACCGCGTACAGCACCCAGATTCGACGTCAGGCACGCAAGTGGTGGACGGTGGCGGGCGTCTGCCTGGTCGCCACGCTAGGAATGGCTGTTGGGCTGTTCTGGATCTTTACTTCTTACATCGCCAAACCGTTTCGTACGTTGATCGACGGTTCGCGTTTGGTCGCGGGGGGAGAGTTCGGGCATCGAATCGACTTGGGTACCGACGATGAATTGAACGAGTTGGCTCAGGCAATGAATGGAATGACCGAGCGTTTTCAGAGCACGTTGGGAGAACTGAATGCCACTTGCAAAGGTCTTGATCGCCAGGTTCAGGAACGAAGTCGCGAGGTGATTCAGAACGAACAGCTTGCCGGGGTTGGTTTTCTGGCTGCCGGTGTGGCACATGAAATCAATAATCCACTGGCAGCGATTGCCTGGAGTTCGGAATCTTTGCAGTCCCGATTGTCCGAGTTGGGGATGTTGCCCAAAAATCAACGCGTGATTGATGAATCATTGCAGGAAGATCTGACAGCGAATCTGCGTCGGATCGAGGATGAAGCGTATCGCTGCAAGCGGATCACGGAGAAGTTGCTGGATTTCAGTCGTCTGTGTGAAGTGCGACGTGCGTCGACTGATCTGGTTGAACTGGTGCAGGAGGTGGTGTCAATGGTCCGCAACCTTGGGGAATTCCGTTGCAAGAAGTTGACGATCCATGCCGAACACAGTGTGATTGCCGAAGTGGATCCTCAGGAAATCCGGCAGGTCGTTTTGAACCTTGTGACCAACGCATTGGAAAGCGTTGACGCCAACGGGGCGGTCAATATCCATGTCGGCACGAAGGGCGATTCTGCCTCGGTGGTTGTTGAAGATGACGGTTGTGGAATGAGCGAAGAGGTGCAGGAGCATTTGTTTGAGCCGTTCTTCACGCGCCGACGTGATGGAACAGGAACAGGGCTTGGACTGAGTATCACCTATCGGATCGTATCCAAGCACGGAGGCTCACTGATAGCGGCGAGCGATGGTGAGGGGCTAGGGGCCCGGATGGAAATGTTGTTGCCGTGCGCGGCAACCGAGGACGAACAGACAGGAAGTCGTGTCACGATTGGACCAGAGCATGAGTCGTACCAGACAGTCAGTTGAACAGCCATCGATGCGAATTCTGTTCGCAGATGATGAGCGAAACCTTCAGGAATTGATGCGCACCGAGTTGCCAAGGATGGGGTACTCCGTGACCGTCTGCCCCGATGGTTTGACGGCCGTTGCAGCATTGGAAAAAGAACCTTTTGATTGCTTGCTGGTCGATCTCGATATGCCTGGCATGAACGGAATCGAGGTGATCTGCAAGGCCAGGGAATTGCGGCCTGAAATCGAAGCCGTGGTGATGACTGGAAAGCCAAGTCAGGAATCCGCCATTGAAGCACTGCGACATCAGGCATTTGATTATCTCACAAAACCGTGTCGCCTGGCCGACATTGCAGGCTTGTTGGGGCGGGTCAACGAGCGGCGTCAGGTCAGACGCCAGTTGGTGGCTTTGCAGCATCGACTGCGCCGCGCCGAGGGAGACTCGGATCTGGTCGGTACGGGAACTGCAATGGATCGTGTTCGGCAATTGATTGCCAAGGTGGCGCCCACCGACAGTACGGTGTTGATTCGAGGCGAAACCGGCTGTGGCAAGGAACTCGTTGCTCGCGCGCTGCATGACAGCAGTTTGCGGGCTGAGCAGCCGATGGTTGCCGTCAACTGTGGTGCGTTACCCGAGAACCTGATCGAAAGTGAACTTTTTGGACATTGCCGCGGGGCATTCACGGGGGCGGATGCCGCAAGGACAGGCTTGTTCGAGGTCGCTGACGGAGGCACGATCTTTCTTGATGAGATCGGAGAGTTGCCGCTGTCCATGCAGGCGAAACTGTTGCGAGTTCTGGAGACCGGGGATATTCGACGTCTGGGAGATAATCAGACGGTCAATGTGAACGTACGGATTGTCTGTGCAACCCATCGCGATCTCGAACAGATGGTCGAAGATGGCACCTTCCGTGAAGACCTGATGTTTCGCATCAATACCTTTGAAATCAATGTGCCGGCCTTGCGCGAGCGGCCGGAAGATATCCCGCTGCTGGCAACCCATCTGCTGCGTCGCTATCGCAGTGATGGCAGTGATGAGGCGCTCTTCACAACGCCCGCGATGCAGGAGTTGCAGGCTCATCGATGGCCCGGTAACGTCAGGGAACTAGCGAATGTAATCGAGCATGCGGCCATTCTTTGTGAGTCGATGCCGATCGGCCATGACGATCTTCCCCGGCACTTTGGAAAGCGGAAATTGCGTAAAGAAATCCGGGATTCCAGCCCCATGACCTTGAGAGAATTGGAATCGCTCGCGATTGAAAAAGCGGTTGAGCGACACGACGGCAACAAGCCGGCAGCAGCTGCCGAGCTGGGGGTCAGTCTGAAGACCCTGTACAACAAGCTCAACGCTGCGGAAGTTCGGCGACAAGCTGGCTAGGGGATCGAGGCTCCCAGCGTCGACCCGCGTTGGTCAAGTATCGATCAGAAGGACTGGATTCCCACAGATGGGGCTTGGCGAAACGCGGCAGTTCATCGCGTTTCACCGACCATGCGTTTCACCGACCATGCGTTTCACCGACCATGCGTTGTGCAGCCTTTTGAACTGCTTGCACAGTCGAGTGACTTGATCACGTCTTGAATCATGGACGGTTTTGTTGGCTTGGCAATGCAGTGACTGAAGCCGTACTCTTTGTACTTCTCAATTTCGTTTTCGGTGACGCTGGCGGTCACGGCAGCAACTGGAATGCGTTCGGTACCTTGTTCCTGTTCGATGCGCCGGATTTCTGACAATGCAGAAATGCCATCCATGATGGGCATGTGGATGTCCATCAGAATCAAATCGAATTTACCTGTCTTGAAGGCTTCGACGGCTTGCTTGCCATTCGCCACCATCGTGTAGTCGGTGTTGAGTTTCTTCAGAATGTGGGCCAGCACAACTTGATTCACTTCACCATCCTCAACGGCCAGGATATTGACTTGTGGACCCAGGGGTAACGCGTCCTCTGGCTGGCGGTCTCTGGTGACGTGACTCTCAGGGAACTGGACTTCGATGGGCGGTAACGGCAGAGTGACTTCAAAGGTCGTGCCTTTTCCCGGTTGGCTTTCGACGGAGATGGTACCGTTCATGAGCTCGGTGAGTGTCCTCGCAATGGTCAGTCCAAGTCCGGTGCCACCAAAACGCCGTGTGGTTGCCGATTCGGCTTGGGTGAAGGCATCAAATATCCGACCAATCTGTTCAGTCGTCATTCCGATGCCCGTGTCCTGGATGCGGACATGCACATGCTCAGGCCCGTGCCTGCGGTTACCGTGTTGGCAGGATTCGAGGCAGGAGCCGCAGGTGACTTGTCCGCTGATCGTTCCCGAGGATGTGAACTTGACGGCGTTGTCCAACAGGTTGTTGAGGACTTGGGCAATTCTTGTCGGGTCTCCGAATCGTTGAATGTTCATGTGCTCACATCCGACGATCTTGAGTTGGATTTCTTTCTTCGTGGCGTTAGCTGCATGCAGCCGCTGGAGTTCCTCAAGATGATCGTTCATGCAAAACGGGACGAGCTCAAGCTCGATACGCCCGGCTTCTACCTTTGCAAGGTCGAGGATGTCATTGAGGATGCGGAGCAGGGACTCGCCGGACGCCTGAATGACGGCAAGCAGTTTTCCCTGATCTTCGCTGAGCTCCGTTTCGGACAGCATGTTCGCCATGCCCAGAATTCCATTCATGGGCGTACGTATTTCGTGGCTCATGTTGGCTAAGAAGTTCGTTTTCGCTGTGTTAGCGTCTTTAGCCTCCTGGATGGCCGTCAGCAATTCGTGGTTGGCCACTTTTCTGTCCGTGATGTCACGTGTGATCGCGACCATTTCGGTAACGACGTCAGGGTTCTCCGGTGAGCGGACGGGGCCGGCGGTCTGTTCCATCCAACGCTGGTCGCCCGTTGGTGAATTGCAACGAAACTCCCAGTGTTTTGTTTCCCCCTTGAAGACAGCATTCAGGTTTGTCTGATATGCGTCCCAGTCCCGTGGGTCGACCAGCATCGACAGATGCGTGCCGCGAACTTGCGCAATATCGCTGACTCCCATCATTTGAAGACCGGCGCGGTTCAGGTCAATGAGTTCTCCCTCCGCATTCACGGTTTTCACGCATTCCGGCTCGGAATCAAGGATTGTCCGCAGCCGTGCTTGTGACATGCCCTGAACGATGTCGGATTCGTGTGAGCCGCCGGGATCATTCATGTGATACAGATAGCTTTTGTAAGGTGCTTTGTTTCTGCCAATTTACAGTGTAGGGATGAGGCAAGTCGATCCTCGATGCGATCTGCAGGCTGTCGGGAGTATGCAACCAACGTTGTGGCTTTCGCCTTGCGGTTGAGAGTCAGAGACGTTCTTCTATCGACGATACGCATCGACAAGACGTTAACGTTCGTTGCTATCCGTGAAAGGGAATGGAATTGAGTCTAGCCTAAGACCAGTGGTGAAAACCAACCAATGAGTAAATCTGATCAGAAAACCAGAAGTAATTGAATCCGTCCATTTCAGGTGAGGACAGGGGCCGGATTGAAACGCGTGCGTTCAAGGCGGTGTTTATAAGTCTTTCATCGGATTAGCAAGGCTTTGGGGCTCAGCCGGTAAGCTTGCAGATCACGCGGGCAAGACGCTCCACTTGCGATACGTCGTTATAGGCCTGCATTGAGATTCTCATGCAGGCTTGCTTTGGAAGGGCTAGCTGGAACACAGGTAATTCGAATTGATACTCGTCACGCAGGGTCCACTGCAATTGATCTGTCGGTGAGAACTGGCTCTGCGAAAATGGCTCCAGGAGGGATGTGTTCAGTGGAATCGAGGCGAGTGAACCAATCATGGAGTCGGGGCAGGGGGGGGCGACGTGCATCGCATCGCACAGCAAATCTCTGGCCAGAATCGTTTTTTCATGGTTGTTGCGATACAGGGCATCAAGTCCCCCGGGGTAGAGCGATTTCAGGAATGGAATCGCTGTTGCCAGCGCCAGGACCGGGGTCGGGTCAAACGTCCCCGTCCAGTCAAATTCGGTCAGGAATCGAGATCGGTTGGGACGCGTTTGGTTGGCGCCGTGGCTGATCACGTTGGGGCGAACCTGATGTTGCAGGTCCGGATGCACGTAAAGGAAACCGGAGGATTTCGGTGCGCAAAGCCATTTGTGGTGATTGGCGGTGTAGTAGTCCGGCGCCATGACCGAGAGATCCAGTGGTAACATTCCCGCAGCGTGTGCACCGTCTACCAAAACCTGTACGTTTCTGGAGCGGGCCAAAGCGATGATTTCGTGCACGGGAAAGATCATGCCTGTGGGACTTGTGACATGGTCGATCAACAGGAGACGTGTCCGCGATTGGATTTGTCGCTCGATTGCATCCAGAATCTCGGCATTTGATTTCAGTGGAAATGCAATGGCGGTGACGTTCACGGTCGCACCGGCCCGTCTGGCTGCGTGGTGGGCCGCATTGTTGCAGGCATTGTAGCCATGGTTCGTGATCAAAATCTCGTCTCCGGGCTTGAACGGAAACGACTGCAAAACGGCGTTCACCCCATCGGTTGCATTGCGCACAAAGGCGAGATCTGAGGCGGGGGCATTGACGAGTTCTGAAATCAGCTGCCGCACGTCATCGAGTTTTGGCTCGAGTTCGCGTTCGGGAGCAAGATAGCGGATGGGGTCCCGTTCCAGTTCGTTGATTTGTTCCCGCTGAGCCTGCAGGACGATGCTGGGGCAGGACCCAAACGAGCCGTGGTTAAGAAAGTCAATATCGGGATTGAGTTGCCAGTGATCTCGTAGGTGCATGGGGACCAGGCTTTGTGGATTCTTGAAACATGATGCCGATGACCCGTGGCACATCGGCTTTCATTGAGGCGAGGTTCACTGATGGTGAAGGGACAGTGCCATGTCGATTTCTTCGAGAACGTTTGGATCCCGTTCGGCGCTGCGGCGTGATTTTAACGTCATGATTGCGCGGTCGCCCCCGATTTTTCCCAGAGCCCATGCCGAGGCTCCTCTGACCCCAGCCTGTTCGTCTCTCAAACCGAGAGTCAGGGCCGGTAAGCCGGACTCGCATTTCTGGTTTCCCAGGACGATGGCAGCATTGCGGAGGATGCCGCTGCGGCGGGTTCTCCACAGCGGTGTTTTTCGAAACCGTTGCCGGAACTCCTCCTCGTTCCATTGGAATAGTTGGGACAGTTCAAGCGTGTCCAGAGCGGAGTCAGGACGAGTGGCCCGCTGAGTCGTTTTGTGATTCCACGGGCAGACTTCCTGACAGATGTCGCAGCCGAACAGCCAGTCGCCGATGTCATCACGCAAGCCGACAGGGATGGCGTCTCGATGCTCGATGGTCAAGTAACTGATGCATCGAGAGGCATCGAGGACTCCGGGTTCGGGAAAGGCCTGGGTTGGGCAGGCATCGAGACATGCGCGGCACGTGCCGCAATGACTCGTTTCGTGCGGTTGGTCATAAGGCATTTGCAAATTGGACAGAACACAGGCCAGAAAGAAATAGCTTCCCTGGTGTTTGTTCAGGAGCAACGTGTTCTTGCCGGTCCAGCCCAGGCCAGCCTGTTTGGCAATCTCGCGTTCCAGCAGGGGAGCCGTGTCGACCACGCCACGGGCACGTGATTCCGGAGACTCGCTCAAAAGGATCTGGCAGAGTTGCTTCAGTTTGGGATGGATGATGTCATGGTAGTCGACACCGCTCCAAACGTACCTTGCGATCATTCCCTGTCCCGATGCGACGGGCAGCGGGTCTGCTGCATCGTAGGGATACGCCAGAGCGATTACCGATTTTGCACCCTCGAGCACTCCGCGAGGGTGCTCGTACGCTTGTTGCCGATTGGCAAAATAGTCCATGTTGCCGGCGTATCCCGCCTCAATCCAGGACAGCAGATTGGGGTATCCCGGCATCGGGACAGCGGGTGCAATTCCAAACAGCGTAAATCCTTGACGGGTTGCCGCCTCACGCAATGTCGTGACAAGTGGGTCTGCAGTGCTCACCGTTGGATATTCTGCGTTCCGGGGCGCGTCGCAATGCGAGCCTTGTTCGTTCGAATCGCGTGGCGGTAATACGTTTCCAGACACAAGGCGGCCATCGAGGTGGTGTAGATTTCTCCACCATAACCACCCCACACCGTGTTGGAAGACCATCTGCCATCACTGCGTTGGGTGGAAATCAGGCGTTGTTGCAACGCCTTGTTCCATTGCACCCACGCTTCATCCTGAAGTTGGTGCAACGCCAGAGTTGCGTAGTACCAGTAGTAATAATTATCTTGCCCGAAACCAGGAGGCTGTTGCAGCAGATACCTCTCGGCCTCGATTGCCTCGGCGGGCGGGACATGCTCGCCAATCAGCAAGCGTGTCGCGAGGGCTTCGGCAGTCATGGTTCGGGTGGGGATTTCACGAGGCCGGTAGCAAGCCAGTCCGCCCCGTCCCGATCGCACACTTGCAAGAAATCGTTGAATTCCCTGAACGGTTTGTTGGCTGATCGGAATCCGGGCACGGTGTCCTGCGTCAAGTACCATGGCCTGCCAACCAAGTTGGCTCAGGTCGCCGTCTCGATCGTGCTGGGTATAACGCCAACCACCCGTTGTGGGAATCTGCATGCGTTGGGTGTGAGCAATGGCTCGTTGAGCTGAAATCATGGCCGATTTGTCTTGCGTGATCGCAGCCGCTTCGCACATGGCCAGAGCAGCGATCCCATGACTGTAGGTTGCCGCATAAACCGACGTTTTGGCGCCCGCCATTGATCCAAAATTGTGCTGAACCCGGCTTTGAGTCTGGATCAGGTAGGCAAGGCCCCGGTAGACATTGTCGGCGTATTGACCCGTTTGATGAGTGTTTCCGGCACCAATCATCGCCAGTAAGGCCAGGCCCGTGATCGCTGTTTCTGCTTTGCCCCCAGCGCCGTATCGGTTCGTTCCCAAGGCGGCACGCTCAACGCCGGCACCGGTTGTTTGGGGATTCCATGAGCCGTTGGGTTGTTGGGTGCGTGCCAAGAAACGCAGCGCCGCGGCGACCGCCGCCTCGGTTTGTTGATTCCCGCCGGTTTGCTCAAGAGCTGCGATTTTGGCCTCGCCGATGCGGTTGGCAAAATCATTTTGAGTTGCTTGCGTTGATGAAATCAACGGCGTGCTCTTCACCGAAGCCAGCTGTGCCGGTGTTGGTGACGCTTGTCGGGGGTTGCCTCGTTCGTTGGAGGACGTGTTGGTTTTCTGTGAGTCGGCAACCTGCGGAGTTTTCGGCGCTTCCGTAATCGGAAGCGGGGGCGGAGACGCGTTGGCCGCCAGAGCCGAATCGAGCAAGTCAGCCAACTGGGAATTAACGTCACTCGTCGAATGTGTCTCGGGATCCACCGGTCCTGTGCCGGGCGTTTGGGTCAACGCTTCAGGAATCAGCGAGTGAATGGCCAGAGTCGACGCTGCCGTGTCCGATGGTGATTCCGAATCGGTGTCTTGTGACTCTGGCACAGAATCAGGAGGGTCGATTTCCGTTGGGGGATTCAGCAGGTCAGTGAGTGTCGCGACGGGCAACGGGGTGATTCCGGGCTGAGGCAGATCCTGATCGCCGTCTGCGGGCAACGCGTCAGGATCAAAAAACTCAAAGGAGGTCAGGGGCGTGTCATTTGGCTCGCTGGATCCCAGGTTGCTTGAATTCCCCGGGGATGATGGCAGCAAGGGAACCAGAACAATCAGGGCCAGGTGCAGCGCAAGCGAAACCGACAAGCAGATCACACCGGCCTGCCGCCCCTGCCGCTTTTTTCGCCCAAACAGCCAGATCGCTGCCAGCAGCAGCAACACGGCTGTTGTCGCAACGGTGTAAGTGAGTCGAGGATCTGCCCAGAGTGGGGCGGAATCAGTCAACGATTCATCCTCTTGGTGGAAATGCCAATCTTTTCAATGCCACTGGTGCGGATCGCATGCAGGACTTCGACCGTTTGCTGCAGGGATCCGTTGGCCTCACCCCGGACGGCAACCTTGAGGTCGGGATAGTTGGCATGGTTCTGTCGCAGCGTTTGAGTGAGTTGGTTGATGGACATCGCTTGTCCATGGAGGGTGATTGTGCCGTCCAACGCGATGGCGACGACCATCTCATCGGGCCCACGCATCATGGGTTGCATCTGCCCAGCTGCGGGGACATTGACTGGGATCCTGCTCTCGGCCTCGCTGAACTCGCTGCCCACCATGAAGAAGATCACCAGCAGAAATACCACGTCGATCATGGGGGTCAAATTGATCGTCGCCTCTTCGGTCTGATTGCGGCGGGCAGTCATCGAATGCTTGTCCTCGGATGATGGCGAAGCCGGCGTCTTGCCGGGGCGGCATGATTCTTAAAAGGAATGGGTTGCTGGGTCACGCTGCGCGACGTTTGCGACTGCTGCGGTTTCCACTGGCGTTCTCGAGGCCCTCTGCCGAGATGCAGTCGACCACGCGTTGGCAAAGTTTGTCGATTTCGTTCAGGTAGTTATCCGACTTGCTGCTGAAATACATGTAGGCCAGATAAGCGGGGATCGCGACGGACAGGCCTCCCGCGGTTGTCATCAGAGCCACACTGATCCCTGATGCCAGCAACTCGGGCCTGCCCATGGAGGCTTGAGTACTGATGGATTCAAAGGCTTGGATCATGCCCAGCACGGTGCCCAGCAAACCGAGCAACGGAGCGACATTGCTGATGGCATGGAAGACGCGCAGGAATCGTTTCAAGCCGTCGGCAACGCGGTCGCCGGCGTCCATCACTGCTTGTTCAACTTCGAACAGGGGGCGACCCCAGCGCCGCACGGCAGCTCGAAAGACTTCCGCAACGGGGCAATCGAATTCTTCGCAAAGTTCAGTCGCCTCTTCGTAACTCAGTTGGCCATCTTCAACGCACTCTGTAAAGCGACGAACGAAAGGTCGGGGGATGACCCGTCCCCGGCGCAAGGCGACCAGACGCTCGATCGACAGCGAAAAAACAATCAGACAGCAGACACCCAGAGGGACCATCAGCCAGCCTCCCTCGAAAATCTTGTTCACGAATCCAGGCAATTCCCATCCGCTTTCGGCAGCTGTCTCGGTGGCTGGGGGATTCTGGAAATCGGTCGAGGGCATCGCCGATGATGGGATCGTGGGTGCTGTTCCAGCAGTGAAGTTCTGGTTGATGGGCTGAAACTGTTGGCCGCGTGCATTCGGTTGGTTCGGGAATTGGCCCAGGGCCGGTCGCATTGCCAGCATCCACCAACAGCCGCCCACAGCCAGGGCGACGAGGGGAAGAATGCGTGATGCCAACTGCCAGGTATGGCGGTGTGATCCCTGGGGGACAGGGAGCAGGCGAGAACGGTGGGGTTGGCGATCGTGGTGGTTCATCGTCGGATCGTCGGTTGGGTGGAGGAAGGATCGGAAGGACGGTTTCCTGTCGACATCGCCGCCAGGCGGCGTTGTGCCGGTTCCGCGTATTTCGTGTCAGCAAAGCGACTCAATAGAATTCCGTAACATAATGTTGCTTCATTTGTCCGCCCCATTTGTTCAAAGGACTTGCCCGCTTGTAAAAATGATGCCGCGACCCATGGGCCACGGGGGTCGAGTTGTTCTACCTTGCGATATGCGTCGATCGCCTCGCGGTACCTGTGTTGCATGTACCATGTTTCACCGATCAACCACTGGGCACGTCCACGCAGTCCTCCCGCGGTCTCGGTCGAGCGAATCACCTGTTCCAGAAGGCTGCGTGCCTCATCGAAGTCCGATCTGCGAATCGCCAGTTCGGATTCCAGCATGCTGACAAGGGTCAGACTGCGATTGTCTGCTCCGGCCGCTTCACGGGCTGCGGCGATCCGCTTTCCGGCCGTCGTGGCGTCCTTTCCATAGGCTGTTTCGGTTTCAGCGCAGCGAATCAAGGTGCCGAAGTCCATGGACCCGCGAACATCCGTCAGGTGGATCCACCATTGATGCGCCTCTTTCGTGCGTCCGGTTTGGGTCAGCGATTCGGCAAACAACCGTTCCACCGCGACGGTACGCGTCGGGTCGGTTGTACTCAGGTCCTGATGCTCGGAGGCGATTGCCAGCATTGACCATCGCGAGGTTCGGCCAGCCCACCGACAGGCAGCCTCGCGTGCCGCGGGGGTGACGGGAGACGGGGCATCGGCGGCAATGAATTGCAGGGCCAAACGCTCTGCTTCAGAATCCCGTTCCTGAAGTTGCAGTTCTCTGAGGGTGTCCGAGGTTGTTTGTCCCGTTTTGTCCGTGCTGGCCAGATGCCGGGTCAAGTTGCTCCAAGCCACCAGTTCCGAAAGTTCCGAGGCAATCAGCAGACCCAACATCGTGGTTTTGGTGTCAAAGTTTTTCAGGTCGTCGGCTTTGGCTTTGGACATGAGCCAATGGCGGACGGCAGCCGGAATCAACGTTGAAGCGAGTCCGCAATGGCTACGGACCACTTCCAGTGCAGCGGTTGAGTCGGGCCATCGCGATAGCAGGTCCGAAAGCATGGCTGTTGAGTCGTCGTCCCGACCCATTTGTTTCAGACACTGGGCACAGCCACGGGCAGCATTCGGAGCATCAGGATGTTCAGGGTATTGTTCAACAAAGTTGGCCAACTTGCGGACCGCCTCAGACGATTTCTCATTCTGCACGGCAGTGGCCCACGCATCTCCCAACAGCGCCATGGGACGCTGTTGCGGATCGGCGTGTTGAAGTGCATGCGAATAGGCTTCACCGGCAACCATGAATGATCCACGTGACAGGCCTGTGGAACCTGCACGGAGCAACACCCAAACGGCAATCTGCTTTTGTGAATCAGTGGCTGTGGAGTCGAGTTTCAAAACCGGTTCGAGCACTGATATTGCAGCCGCGGTTTGCTGACTTTCGACCAGAACGTCACTGGCCGCCAAACGAACCAGCGTCTTTTCCTCGTCGGACAGATGAAGGGCAACGGGCAGTTCGGAGGCATCGACCGATCGCTGATAAAACTCGGCTGCCAGTTTCAGTTTTCCTGCGTTTTGTAAGCCTCGTGCCAACCGCGCATAGGAAAGCGTCAGATCCTGGGTGGGGTCTTCAACCTCAGCCAGGGCACGTGCCAATTCGATCGATTCGTCCCAGTTCTCCTCGGCCGTTAATCGGTCGAGTTGGGCCGCATCCTCCTCGGAGCCTCGACATTCCAAGGTTGGAATGACCAGCATCAAAAGGGCGGCAAGGACGTATCGAAAGGGGATAAGGGTCGAGGGCATCTTCCATGAGCCTGGTGTAGATCTGGTCGCTGTGACGCACGCACGACCCAAACTTGCGGACAGAATCTGCCCGCGCTTTTCTTGCAAATACCCCAAACTTCGCGGTCAATGCAATCCCGACTGGGACGATCGCGCTCTCTCTTGCCTGCCATCTCGAGGAGGGCAAACCCTCGGTTGTCCTTAGGGAAGCAGGAGGGCATCCATGAAACGAAGGTCTGCTAGCAATTGGTCAACCGAAAGAAGGCGGGTCCTATCGTGGTGGAACCCAGCATATTGCAGGGGGGAAGGGGTCGAGTTGGATTTCACGGTCTCCTGCCCCCAAGGGATCGCAGGTTGTGAAACATGCGACAGGCCGTTTTCCACGGCCGGATCGACCTGCCATGCCCGACTGGTGGTTGCGGGAATTTCATGGAATTCTCCCTCCCCTGAATTGGAATGAGTTGCCAATTCATTGAGCAACAGCAGGGCATCGAGGGTGGACACGGTACCGCTGCCGTTGTTGTCAAAGTACAAGCCTGGGAAGCTGCCTAGCACACCGGGGTCGGTCAATGCAGCGGTGGTGGGATCGGAATAACTGTGTCTTGCCAGTTCATTGATGATCAACAGCGCGTCAAGCGTGCTGACCTGACTGTCGCCGTTGACATCCCCGGCCCGCAGAAAGTTTTGCCAGGCGTTCACCGGTTCGACTTCGATCAAGGCACTGTTGATCTGGTTGACGGCAGTTTGCCGGAGTTTGCTGTTCACCAGGCTGGCATTTCCCGTCGACCAGTTTTCCAGATCGGTGAACTGCAATCGGTCCTGATTGTCAAAGGTCACACGGAGTTGGGGTTGTCCGAGTGCCAGATCGGCGACTGTATTTGCGTCCACAATCACGGTTTTGGCGGTGGAACCGGTCAGGTCGAGCGTCTGAAACCGTTCAATGTGGATCAGCGGGTGGGTCAGATCGAGGGTGGTGCCATCGCCGAGTAAATGAAGCGTGTTGCTGCCAGTCCCGCCCAGCATGGAAAGGCCGCCTGCGGGAAGTGCAAAGTTGTTTCCAAGCTGGATACCCACAACTTGATCCATCGCGCGGCCGACCAGCGTGAATGATCCGATACTCGAAGTTTCAAGCCTCATCAATTCGATGGCACCTGTTGTCGCCACGAATTCCGTGTTGATCACAGCGAGAGAGAAATCGTTACCTGCCAGATCGAGATTGATGTTCTGCTGATTCGTTCCGTCGAGGATCGTGACCATGTAGTCCTCGACCTCGCCATCAGTGGCCTGACCTGTTGCATCGAGTCCACCCGCCGAGCTGATGCGGAACCGTGCTGCTGTTTGTCCCGGTGTAGCGCCGGCGGGGATGACGTAGGACAGCAGGTTGTTGCCAGCGACGACATCCAGGCTGTTCGCGATTTTTTCACCCGGATCCAGCCAATCCCCATCATCATTGAAATCGATCCACGCGTCGACTTTGCCTGGTTCGGAGGCCACCAGTTCGAAACTCGATCCTGTGGCTTGACCGGGCAGGGCGATCGCATCGGTGAGCTGGATCACGCCATCTTCGTCGCTTCCGTCCCCCGATGCATCAACGGAGGGTTGCCCGTTGATTTCGTTATCCGCCGTGGCGCCCAGGGTGAGCGTTCCGACCACGTGCCTTGCGCCGTTGTCGGCAAGGGTCACAGGGTAGTTGAGCGGCGCATCACCGAAATCCTGCAGTTCGATGACGTCGATGGTGACCTGAGCGGTGGTGGCGTGGTAATTGTTGGTGGCATCGGGGGTGAAGGTGGTCGAAAGAACCTGATCATTTCCCAAGCCCAGGACCGTTCCCATTTCCGGGTTGTATGCGAACGTACCGGGTGTACTGCTTGTCGCGTTGAGTTGGGATAGCGTTAACGGTGTACCTTCCACGATGGCAGCGGGTTGATTCCAGTTGATCTGTGGTGTGGCCTTGAGAACATTGATCGTGACACTGTCCGAGACTGAAATGAACCCAGGCGAAGTCGGGTTGAAGGTGACCTCCAATAACTGATTCGGGTTGGCATCAAGCACGGTTCCGATGGGTGGTTGGTAGGTGAAAGTACCGGAAACGTTGGCGGTCGCATTGAGCTGGACCGCACTCAAGGGAGTACCAAAGGTAATATCCGACGGAGTGTCCCACGTCAGAGTTGGGCTGCTGGTGGTGACATTGATTGTGACGTTGGCATTGGTGGGACTGTAGAACAGCAGGTCATCTGGCGTGAAGGTTGTGGTCAACGTCTGTGACTGCCCCAATCCGAGCACGGTGCCCGCAGCAGGCGAGTATGAGAAGCTTCCGGGGATGTTGGCGGTGGCGTTCAATTGGGTCACGCTGAGAGCCGTGCCAACGGCGATGTCTTCCGGAGTGGGCCAGTTGATTTGCAGTGCGGGAACCGATTCAACCGCACCGATGTCGAGGGTGCCGCGGACTCGATCAAACGGAGATTCGCGTTGGTCGTGCTGCAGGGCAGGCGAGAACCAGTTTGCCTGAAAGTTGGGATCACCTGCATCGACCAGAGGGCTGTTCTCATCCGGAAGGTGGGTAGGAAGCGAGCCACCGTAATCACTGAGCGGGAGCAGTTGCGGGTCGATGATTCCTGCCCCTGCTGGGTCACCCACGAGATTGCCAGAGGTCGGGTCGGCGGTCTGGGATTCACCCAAAGTGCTGCCGGTATTGTCACCAATCAAGCTGTAACCAACAGCGTTGGGTAGATTCAGGACGCCCGTGCCAGTGAAGTCGGGAGCCGTTCCGTTGTCGTTGTTGTTTGCGATAACCGAGTTCTGGATGGACAAGGCCGCTGCACCGCTGGCCAGCAACGTGATGCCACCTCCGGTTCCACTGGCTGAATTGTTGACGATCGTTGAATGGTGAATGTCGATGAGGGTTCCATCGCCATGGATCCCGGCTCCGTCAGCTTCCAGGGTGTCGTTGCCCGAGATGGTACTGTTGAGCAAATCAAGGGTGGCACCTTGCAGGTGCAACCCGCCGCCGGAAGATTGCGTGCCCTCGGTTGAGTTGCCTGATACGGTGGTCGATCGGAGCGACACGTCAGCGGAAGACCAGATGCCCCCACCCCCGGCTGCAGGACCTGACGTCACATTGGAATTGATCCATGATCCCACAAGGGAAAGTTCACCCTGGACGATCTGGATTCCGGCACCCACCCCGCCAGAGCCCGAGGTGGAGTTTTCAACGATCTTGGAATCTGCAATGGCAAGCTTTCCGGAACTGTTGAACCGAATGCCGGCACCTCCTTGATTCATGCCAGCGAGGTTCCCTCCACTGACCGTCAGACCATCGATCATCACATCGATGTTGGTGCCCAGGATGTCGATGGCTCGTGAATGTTCCTGCGCATCAATCACGCTGTCGCTGAATCCAAGCCCGTACAAACCCAGCGATTCACTGATGGACAACGAGCCCAGCAGCGGTGCAAGTGCGATGGTGCCGGTCAGCCCCGGGGCAAATTGGATCACTGAGTAGTCGGTGTTCTGGTTTGCGATTTCGATCGCCTCGCGAAGGCTGAGGTCAGCGGGATCGGAACCGGGGTTGGCGTCGAGTTCATCGTCGAGAGTTGTGATCGACAGGCTGGCATCGGTGATTGTCAACAAGGTGGATGCTTGTGAGGAATTGCCTGAGTCGTCGGTTACCGTGAAGGTCACAGCTGTCTGACCGAGCGGGAAAAAATCGACGTTGGCCGTCACGTCCAACGCATCATCGGCGATGTCACTTGCTGTGGACAGAATCAGGGCGATCAGATCCGGGTGTTCAAGGTCGGCACCAACGGGTGTGTTGGCATGCATCGAGAGGGTTGCCGGCAGAGTGAAGGTCGGTGAGGTCGTGTCTGATACGTTGATCTTGGCTGTCTCGGAAGCAAGGTTGCCCGAGAGATCGGTTGCCGTGAAGGTAATGACGTTCTCGCCCATGACCAGAGTTTCCGGCTTGTCGTGCTGAAGCGTCGGATTGGGATCGAAGACATCTTCCGCGGTGGCTTCGGCCAGAAAATCCAGGATGGCCTGATTGTTTCCGATGAATCCGTTGGTCGTGTTTGCTTCGACGTCAATGTTGCGTGGTGCCGTGACGACCGGGGGGACGTCCTCATGCAACATCATTCCTGTGTCGGCAAGAATGGCTTTCTCAACCAGAGTCAGATCCTGAGGTGATCCCCCGGTCACCGTGGCATGGGACATCAGGTGAGTGCGAGGTGAAAACTGGTAAGCGCCGTTGGGATAATCCTCGCTGTCCAAATGGGAAACGCTGGAGGCAAGTGAGAAGGTGCCCGGTGAATAGAGAGGAACGCGTCCACCATACACGGCAGTCGCGATCGGACCATCAAAGAACAAACCGGCAATCGGTCCCGGTCCTCCTGTGCTATGAACCATCCATTGGGTCGTATCCATTTGATAGGCAAACGGTGACCCGGAATTGGCATTGATGAAACGGTTTCCATTGAGATCTGAAACATAGCGGTCATAGGGCGCCCAGGTGCCAGGGCTGATGATGCCGTTTCCTGCGTCATCGCTGCCGTCGCTACGAGTGTTGCTGGTAAAACCGAGCATGTGAACGATTTCATGACGCATCACGGCCTGGAAATCGATTTCGCCAACACCATCAGACTCAGCCGGATCGGTGACGTAGGTGAAGGGGTCAGCCCCACTGAAAAAGAAAACCTCAATGGTGCCATCGACGGCCGATCCGTTGAGATCACCTTCACCAATGATTTTGGAGGGAACCACGCGATGCACGAACCCACCACCCGGGGTTGCCGGTCCGGTAGCCGAGGTGGCACTCGCAATGTTGGATCCAACGAAGGGTTCAGAGCTGACGTCCAATTCAACCGTGGCATCATGAAGAATTTCGTTGCCCAGACGTTCAGCTGCCGCCTCAATGGCATCGCGATATTCGGTGCCCAGAATCGGATCATTGAAGCCGACGGAATTCCCTCCCAGAAAATTGAATTCGAAGGAGACTGCCAAGAGTCGCCGATCTTCGAGTCGCTCCGCCGTCAGAAGCCGCTTTTTCAACGTTCGACGGGTGTTCTCTCGACGGGAACGCCGCAGCGGGTTAAGGGTAGTATTTCGGTGACGAGGAAGTCTTGGCATAGGACAAATGACGTCAAGGATGATTCCAGCGGTTCCAGGCAGGCGGCTGGCTGGGGTCGACGTTGACCACGGCTGGGTGGGTCAGGTCATTTCAACGGTCGCCGACCGCCACAGGATTTGGACGATTTCGGGCGGTCAATGTTCCCATGAACGCTGCTTTTTCCATCCTAATTGTATTGAAAAAACGGATATACCAGGGAAATGTTCCGGAATCAGATTGATCCTGATGGCCGAGACTTTTGTGCGATCTGGCGCGGTAACATAGGACAGACGGACTCGGTCAAATCCGCTGCCCTATCCAGGACATCTCGTGCTGGATCCGGTGGGCGGTGGGCCAGTTCGATCCAGGGGCGGTGGAGTGTCGGGAGTCGGGATCGCAGCTTGATCCGTCGGACTTGTCGGATGCTATTGTCGCCCTTGCGAATCTGATTTGACAACCGTGTTGACCCTAAAACGCATTGATATTCGAGCATGTTACGTATTCCATTTGCCCTCATCGTTCTCTTCCTTGTTTCCTCGTTGCAGGCTGTCTCTGCGAAGGAAACCAAACCGAATGTGGTCTTTATTCTTGCTGACGATCTTGGTTTTCGAGAACTCGGCAGTTTTGGGCAGGAACTGATTCGAACGCCGAACCTCGATGCCTTGGCCAAGCAGGGGATGCGTCTGACGCAGCATTACAGCGGCAATGCCGTCTGTGCTCCCTCGCGCTGTGTGTTGATGACCGGCAAACATCCAGGGCATGCTTTTGTGAGGGCCAATAAATCAACGCCGCCCGAGGGCCAGCAAGCGATTCCCGCTGATGAAATTACGCTGGCCGAACTGATGGGGCAGCAGGGCTATGTGACGGGAGCCTTTGGTAAATGGGGGCTTGGTGGGCCTGATTCCAGTGGTCAGCCCCTTCGCCAGGGTGTTGATCGTTTCTTTGGTTACAACTGTCAGGCACACGCACATAGTTACTATCCGTCCTATCTTTGGGATGACGACGAGCACGTTGCACTCAACAACGTACCGCCAGTACCGGGTCATGCATCACTGGCAAAAAATGCCGACAAGACCGACCCTCGCAGTTACGACCTGTTCAAAGGACAGGATTATGCGCCGGACCGCATCAACGCAGCGGCGCTTGATTTTGTGCGGGCCAACAAAGATCGTCCGTTCTTTCTTTACTACCCCACAGTGATTCCGCACGTTGCTCTGCATGTGCCCGATGAGGATCTCAAACCGTATTGGGATCTGGGTTGGAAGGATCCACCTTTCACCCGCGGCAAGGGTTACGGATACACACCCCACTTCACTCCCCGAGCTGCCTATGCGGCGATGATCACACGGCTGGATCGATACATCGGCAAGTTGCTGGATCTGTTGGACGAATTGGGTTTGAGCGACAATACGCTGGTCGTCTTCACCAGTGACAATGGGACCACGCATCTGGGGCTCGAAGTCGATTACACGTTTTTCAAGAGTGTGGGTGAATTGCGTGGACTGAAGGGCTCGCTTTACGAAGGTGGGGTGAGGGTGCCTACCATCGTGCGTTGGCCGGGTCACGTAAAACCGGGGTCCGTCAGCGATCGTGTCAGTGGGTTCGAGGACTGGTTGCCAACATTGATGGAGGTCGTGGGGGGCAGCGAGACGGTGTCAGACGAGGTGGATGGGATTTCGATGCTCGACACCCTGGTGGGGAAAGAACAGGTCGCCAGGCCTTACCTCTATCGCGAATTTCCCAGTTACGGTGGTCAGCAGACCATTCGCGTGGGTGATTGGAAAGCTGTTCGCCAGAACATGAGCAAAGGCAACCTTGAGATCGAACTTTACAACATCGCCAAGGACATCGGTGAGCAACATGATGTCGCCGCCCAGAATCCCAAAGTGGTCAATCGGTTGGCGAAGATGATGGAAGAAGTACGGACCCCGTCAGAAATGTTTCCGCTCAAACCGTTGGACACGCCGGCGAAGTGATCCGGTTTCCCGCGTCTGAACCTGTCAGCTGTGGGCTCGATATTCCATTGGATCTGCGGCTAGTTCGTCCGATGGGGTTGTTGATAAAGACTGTTGGGCTGCGGTTGCGGTAACGCGACCAGCAGGCCTGACCGCTGTGCCAGAACGGCTTTCTCGGTTGCCCCGCGTTGCTGGGCGGCTTCGCGTTCGGTGGCCAACCGTTGGTCAAATTCCTTGCCCGAAAGGACTCTCGATTCTGGCTGAAGTACTTCCGGGTCATACGTCAGGCCCGCTTGCTGCTGGGCACGTACATAACGATTGAATTCCCTCCCACGCCTCCTTTTGGAAATGAGATCTGCCATCCGTTGATTGGCCAGATGGCGTTCAATTCCTTGGGGTGCCTTCTTGCGTGAGTTCCCCAGGGCATCGTAATCACCATCGGAACGGGTCATTTTTTGCCAACGGGAAAGTTCCTGCCCGAACATGCTGGTCAGAATGCTGTCGATTCGATCTCGCATGTGTGTTGAAACAGCGCGGCCGCGTTTGAAGTACGAGGTTGGCAACCAGACTGAATCCCAGCCTGATCCCGCTTTTTCGGCCAGGGCCCAGATGCTGGCAAGAAGCTCATAAAGCAGGTTCAGGCCGACCTCGTTATCATGCATTTGCTGGTAGGTGATACCGTAGTTCATGGCCCGCTCTGCCAGATAATTCAGTTTCGGCAACAGGGCACTCACTCCGCTGCGCCCCCAGATCCGTGCATGCCTGGCAGAATGCTGTTCATTGAAAACATCCGTCAGGATCGAGTCGACAAGTTCGCCACCGATCTTGGCAACCTCCTGATCACTGAGAGGGCGATCAACGTATTTTTCACTGTAACGTGGAAAGGTTCTTTCACTCACCAGCCGGATGAAACGGTCCACCTTGTCTTCAAACTTCAATGCCAGGAAAATCCCGTGCTTGTTGGCTTGGCTGTCAATGAAG